>JAEEGK010009246.1_pt1 | contig 23062 bp, 17 predicted proteins | sample 8958771 | NCBI WGS metagenome assembly JAEEGK01 (sample SAMN16246547, study PRJNA631951) | gut metagenome | biome: gut microbiome; feature: rumen; material: SC-attached | host: Bos | place: Iran: Karaj | collected 2018-10 | reverse complement strand
ATCACCGCGACGGTGACGAGGAAGGACGCGAAGAGAGAAGTTTTGGCGACAAGCCGAGAGGTGAGCGCCGATTTGATGACAACCGTGGCGACCGCAGGTTCGGCGACCGTAAGTTTGGTGACCGTCCCCGCCGCCGCTTCAATGACGAAGAACGTGGTGAAGGCCGTCGTGATGACCGTCCTCGCCGCAGATTCGATGATGATGAGCGTCCACGCCGTCGTTTTGATGACGACAAACCGCGTGAACGCCGTTTCCATGACGACGACCGTCCGCGTCGTAGATTTGATGACGATGAAAGACCTCGTCGCCGTTTTGATGATGACAAACCTCGTGGAGAACGCCGCTTCGACGATCGTCCCCGCCGCAGATTTGACGATGATGAGCGTCCTCGCCGTCGCTTCGACGATGACAAGCCGCGTGAGCGCCGTTTCCATGATGACGATAGACCACGCCGTCGTTTTGACGATGACGAGCGTCCACGTCGCAGATTCAACGACGAAGACAGACCTCGCCGTCGCTTTGATGACGACAGACCGCGTGGTGGCAATCGCCGATTTGACGACCGTCCGCGTCGCGGTTTTGAGGATGAAGAAGAACCACGCCGTGGCCGCAAAGGCTATGTCCGCGAGAAAGACCCGCTGTACGATCGCCCGAAAGCCACTGGTGAAATCCGTTTGAACAAATATTTGGCCGACTGTGGTATCTGCTCACGCCGCGAAGCCGACGACCTCATCAAGGCCGGCTGCGTGGAAGTCAACGGTGAAGTGATTACCACGATGGGCTATAAGGTGAAGACCGAAGATAAGGTGGTTTATGGAGGACAGACCCTCAACCGCGAGAAGCTTCGCTACATCCTGCTCAACAAGCCCAAAGGCTATATCACCACTTCTGATGACCCGTATGAGCGTGATACCGTGATGGAGCTCGTCAAAAACGCTTGCCCGGAGCGCGTTTATCCCGTTGGCCGTCTCGACAAGCAAACTACAGGCCTGTTGCTGTTCACCAATGATGGCGATTTGGCCAAGAAGCTGACCCACCCGAGCAGCGAGATTCCGAAGCTCTACCATGTCATCCTGAACAAACCCTTGACCAAAAACGATATGCTGCGCATTTCTGAGGGCATCGAGTTGGACGATGGTCCTATCGCTGCCGACAACATTGCTTACGACCAGGATGACGACAGCAAGAAGAGCATCGGCATCGAACTCCATTCAGGCCGCAACCGCATCGTACGCCGTATCTTCGAACACCTTGGCTACGAAGTGACCAAGCTCGACCGCGTGATGTTCGCTGGTCTCGACAAGTACAGACTGCCTCGCGGCGAGTGGCGTTTCCTCACCGACCTTGAGGTGAACAATCTGAAGAAGATTTGAGTTTGAACGATATCACTAGACAATATGTCAGGGAAAACCTGAATGCTGATGTGCCGACGCTCGCCTTGAAAAAGGCGCCCGTCGGCACTGATGTTTCATTGGCTTTGCGACAAATCGAGGCGCGGCAACTGTTGCGCAAAAAAGTACCTTCGTGGAGCGAGAATGAAGACTTGCTCTTTCCCGCACACCTCTCCATTGAGCAATGCTCTTCGGAGGCCAGTGCTCAATATAAAGCGGATTTATTACAAGGCCAAACCTTTGCCGACTTGACTGGCGGCTTAGGCATCGACACCTATTTCATCGCGCAAAAATTCCAACAATCAGACTATGTGGAGCAACAAACCGAGCTCTGCGACTTGGCGATACACAATTGTGAGGTTTTGAAAGCCAATGTCAATGTGTGGAATGAGAGCGCTGAGGATTATCTGAAACATTGCGAACCAAAGGATTACATCTTCATTGACCCAGCCCGAAGAGACGAGCATGGCCGCAAGACGGTATCCATCGCTGACTGTACACCCGATGTGTCGGCATTACAAGATGAACTTTTACAAAAGGCTGAAAAAGTGATGATTAAGCTGTCTCCGATGCTCGATATCAGTAAGGCTTTGGAGGAATTGCACCATGTGAAAGCGGTGCATGTGGTGGCCGTCGCCAACGAGTGCAAGGAACTGGTTTTCATTTTGGAACGCGGTTATCAAAGTGAACCTCAATTTGTTTGTGTCAATTTGATGACTTCCCAGCCTGAAGTCTGTTTCGCGCAAGAGGAAGAACGCCAGTGCCCAAGCCGACTTGCAGATGGTGTTTTGAACTACCTCTATGAACCCAATCCCGCTGTGATGAAAGCGGGATGCTTCAAATTGTTGACGGAACGCTTTGATGTTTGTAAACTACACAAAAACAGTAATTTATATACTTCTAATCAGTTGATTACCGACTTTCCAGGCCGAATCTTCGAAGTTGTGGATTGGGCTCCATACAATAAAAAAGTGAACCAGACCTTGCTTCAGGGTGTCGAAAAGGCCAGCATCGCTGTGCGAAATTTTCCGCTTTCGGTGGCCGAGCTGCGAAGGGTTTTGAAAATCAAGGATGGAGACATCGTTTATCTTTTCGCCACCACCTTGAAAGGGGAGGAGAAGGTAATCATTCGCACGAAAAAAGCCGCCTCGTCAGAAGCGGCTCAATAAGGTTCAAGAATAATGTTTTTATCTCCTATCAGGGATGCCGAACTTGGTCCACCAAGTTTGGTCATACTTCGATTTGATGGATTTTTTCACGATTTGTGTCCTGCTTTTTAAGGTGTTAAGGGCGGCATGGGCTTCATCGCTCTTCTTGCGAAGCTCTTCCTGAAGCTTGTCGATTTCGGCAGAAATGGCTTCCAAACGCTTGCAGTCTTCCTCCATCTTTTGGATCACGCTTTCTTCCACGCCGGCGTCGCGACCGAGGCGTTGGTTCCTCTTTACGCCAGTAATGATGAGTTTTGACTTTTCGAGTTGGTCTTTAAAAATTTGGTACATAATCCGTTGAATTTATACTGTTGTTGGTTGTTCGTTTTCAAAATCGAACGCAAAGGTAGGAAAAAAATCCACAGTTTTTCATAAATAATTGAAAATAAGATTATTACATTTTTAAAGCGTTGATTTTCAAAGCCGTTTGCGGATTATCCAGTTTTTTTGCAAAAAGTAAAGGCCGTTTTGCATTCAAAAATGGCAGATGCCTTTTCGCCTTTGGTTTCAGATACTTGTATTGTTGGTTTTGTGGTTGTTTGCATTTTCAAGGATGAGGGTGCTCGCAACGTAGATTGGTTCAAAAAAATTATGGATGATTCACCACCTGCTTCCATCCCACCCAAAAGACAACCCTCTTGCCGCAGCAGGGGCAACGTTTAACGACAAACAGCCGCGCTTTGGCTGGTGCAGGGTCTGTCATCGTTCCCTCTGGCAGGGTGAATAGTTTGATTTCGGTTTGGCAGCGGGGGCAGGTGCGGGTAAAAGTCATGTGGTCATTTATTCATACATTATTCCCTCTTGTTTGCCCCAGCACACTCTCTTCGTACTTTATGGCATAATCCATCAGTTCGGTAATCTTCTTTATCGGGATAACTTTTATTTTATCATCATTTACTTTACTTACCTCTATTAGCATTCCTATTAGCCTGCACTTGTCAGTAAAGACAGGGCCTCCACTCAAACCTGCCCAATCGTCATATACAACAGGATTGGAGTGCTTCATAATATAATAGCCATCGCTGTCAACACTATCAAGAACTAAATCTTGATAAATGGCATTGCAACGGGAAAGCTTAATACCATCTATTACATTCCATCGTACACATCCCTCTATCAAACAACAATCCGTTTCCTTCAACTCAGCAGCACACTCTGACTTGATTATTACCTTCTCCTTTCCAGCTTGCACCATCACCTGATCTTTAATCCTCAGTTCATGGGTTAAGAACGGATACTTGATTGTATCGGGCATAATCGCAAATGAAATATCTTTCATGTCAGGAATTTCAAACGACAATTCATCATTTGTGTCAAGCAAGTCAAAAGAGTATATCCCTCCTATTGGCGTGAGCATAGTTGCAAGTTCCGTCGTACTTTTCTTGTTGTTTAACACCCACACATAATCATCCTTACCCAAACGAATTCCTGCATCAAAATCATCAAGATGTGTTACATGGTCAGCTGTAACAAAAAACGTTCTATCTCTGTATTGAAAGAAAAAACCACTACCAAACCCTTTGATATGGATAGCTTCTTTATCTGAAGTAACAATTATTTGTTGGGTTGCAAGCCACGCAAATTCATAAACACTATTAATTGATTCCATATTCAAAAACTTTTAATCATTAAATTTTTAAAAAATATTCAAGCTTTTTTTTGCAATTTGCATACCAAAACTATCTAATGCCAAAATGTCAGAACTACAAACATTAGGAAAACAAAGCTCGAAATAGCGCAACTCCTCCTTCATGAATAATATTATCATGAATCTCTCTAGGAACCAATAAAACTCTCCCATCTGAAGTTTCATGTGGCACCAAATTAAGTTTTTCTTTGATTTCGATCAATCTCTCTCGTGTAATTCCTTGTTCTCTCGCTATTTTATCATACACAAAATCATGCAATCCTGACCTTTCTCTCTTTTCGCTTAACAATTGCTCTTTTATCTTATCAGAAAGGCTATTATAATCGACATTCGTTTCATATTTGGCTAAATCATCAAAATTAGGTTCTCCATTTTTAAAATTAACTCCATCAATATTGTTCTCTTTAAGAATCTGTTCCCATGTTTTATCATTCATATTACTATAAATACCTTTATGAGGATGATGGTTAAGGTTGGGAATCCATTTTGAATTTCCTGGTTCACCAGTCCAATGTCCTTCATTCTTAGGAATTCGTCTATTTAGAGGTAAACCACTGCCATTTCTAGATCCAAATGGAGTTGGAGCAGGATTAGGCATAGAAACATTTTTTATAATTGCTCCTATTCCTTTGACTAAAAATACTATAATTAAGATTATAATCGCAATTATAATCAAGGCTATAATCAGCCAAACTAACCATAACAGCCAAGGGCAACCTATATTTTGCGAAAATGTCCAATCGGCGACGCTTTGGGGAGCCTCGGAATACAATTTCACTTTATTCACTTCATCCAATTCAACGCCTGATACAATAAACAGGCCCGTTTCGGTGAATGTTTTTTTCAACGGGTCGATTTTATAGGAAATCTTTACCTGTTGTGGTTTCAGGGAAGCCTTTATTCTGAATCCTTCTTTCCCTATAGGTAAATCATTGCAAAACACTTTCACGCCTTCTAATCTATTGCATGAATCATCAACAAATTGGATAACAGCCTCCGAATTTGACCTAACAGCGTCCTCGTTGAATTCAAGTTCTATTGTTTTTGTCAGCACCAAGGTATCAGGCCTAAGACTCCTAAGAACCGGCCAATCCAAAGTAGCAACTAGCCATTGGGGATGGGAAGACAAAAAACCTCTGAAAGGCTCTTTATATTTTCCCTCGCCAAAATCGACTGAAATAATTGTTGGTTCTTCTTTCTTACAGGAGACACAGGGCATCAGCAAAATGACACCAAATAAAACAATCAATAGTTTACTTTTCATCATCAACAACTTTTAAAGTCATCCTACGGACTCCTCGATTAATAATTTTAAATTCCAACTCATTGGGAGTAAAGAAAACAAGCGGATATTTATCTTCATTATGGTTCACCTTGATTTTCAACATCACATCAACAGGAATATCTATCTTTTTTACCTGTTCGGTTACATCAAACTCATACACTTTTGCGTTTTCTTTGTTTTGTCTCGTTGGTGAAATCGTATAGAACGGATTATCCTCCAAAACAAATTGCACATCCAAATCATCCAGAAACACTTTAGGGTTATTCGAAGAGAAGGTCACCCCAATAGTTTTATCCTCGAAAATATTGAATCGTTGCACAAAGTCGGTTTTTATGAGTGCTGCATTAATATTCAAAGATTCAATACTCCACATTTGTCTGGTATCTTTTGTAATCTGCCTAATTTCCTGTTCCACGGCATTACTCGTCAGCATCACATAAAACGAAAAGAAATATTTTCCTTTGCATATAGTATCCCAATCCCGTAATCTTTCATAAAGCACCTCTTTATTAGGGCCCGTATTATGCAACCCGTCCGTAAGAAGGAACATGTAATTCACTTTCGTTGAATCCAAATAATCTATTCCTCTCGACCAAGCATCCGCAACATTAGTGTTGCCCGATCTCACATCCAATCTGCCTATTTGATAAATCAGAGAATCTTTATTGGCAATCGTACCTTGTATTACATCTTGAAAAGGCTTGTCTGTAAACGGAACAATCACAATCTCAGTTTTGGAATCAGCAATCTCATCAATCGCTTCTTGAAGGCTGTGTTTTACATCTTCAAAAATATTAGGTGTATTTACAGAACCTCGCCCAATCATTGATTTTGTAACATCCAACAAATAAATCCGCTTTTCAGATGTAATCGTTTGAGAATATGCATCTTGAAACAAAGAAACAAGGAAGATGGCTATCACAAATTTAGTAGTCTTTATTATCATATCCATATTGATTGTGTGTTCATCCGCCTACTCTCCAAGTTTTTCGGCATCCCCTATCGCTCAAGCGACCAAACAAAAAAGAGCGTGCCCCGTCATCTTTCATCCCGTTCGGCAGGCTCTGGTAAACCTTAATCAGAGGATAAGAGAAAAGCAGTCCACGCCCTATGGGTTGAACCGCCTTCCTGAAACTCATGCCCTGACTCATGAAATTTACCAGATTTGCCGAATCAGCAAGAACGTCAGAAAAACGATCTTCTCTATGTCTGTCGCAAAAGCAACGTGCAAATATATGAATTTATCAAATACCTGCAACCCTCAGTCATTTTTTACGGACTGCTTTTCTATCACCGATTTAATAGAGTTGCTTCCATTGATGCTCACCCTGTGTGCAACTGTTGCCCTGATAAGGCCTGGAGTTGGTAGTTACTTCAAGACCACATTTCGAGCATCGGAATCCATGTTGGGTGCCGTATTCACAAACCTTCATCCATCCATGGAAGCCTTGTGTACAACGGCCCGAATTGGGGCCAGGTTTGGTCCACTCCGTGGCTCTCACCAAAGTGCGGCAAAACTTGCAATAGTATAGATACTCAGGTTCACGGTAGGTTTTTTGAGGCTGGGAATAGGTCGGCTGTGGCTGTTCCACAACGACATCCTGCTCCTCATACATAGTGCCATTCTCGTCCCACCAATCTCCCTGCTCACCGCCTTCATAGCCCAAAGCATAATATTTGGGCTGTATTTCGTTGAAAAAACGAAAAGCCTGTTTCGTGGTCATCTTTTGTTCATTGATCTTTTCGTCAAGTTCAAGAACCCTTTGCCAGTCGCCAGCCCTTCCCGCGACCAACAATTCATCCATCAATTTGTCGGGGTCAGGAGTGGATTGCTCCCCAGATTTGCCAGCCCCCTGTCCACAGGATGCCATTAACACTAAAGTCATTGCAAGCATTAAAAATTTGCCAAGTTTTTTCATCTTTTTACCGTTTTGATTGAACTTTGATTTACTTTCCTGCAAAAGTAAACAATCGTTATTATTCATCTCATTTGGAATAGAAAAGAATGCAAAAACAACTGGTATACAACGTTTTGTAATCGTAAGAAATCGTAAAATAGGGCTTACAAGCCAAACAAATCCTTGTAATATCTGACCGCCGCCGAATCATTTTCGAGGACTTTGGCTATTTTATCCGCATTGGCGTTTTTGGCCACGTTGTCATCGGCAAAGAGTCGCTCCAAATCATTCCAAGAAAGCCCCGAACGATTCAAGCCATAGAAAAGCAGTTGCCCCGCCTTGCCTTTGACAGCTTTCAAACGCTTGCCTTGCCTACATACAAAACCCCTTGATAACAGCCCCTCCAACAACTGCACTAAATCCCTATCGCCTTTAGTAGTAGCAATCACACAAGTGGAATCTTTGAAAACGCTGTAAACCAAATTGTTCAGTTCAGTTTTCGATATCTTTGCCGATAAATAATCCGATGGGCGCAGCGACTGTCCTTTCGCGAGATTCTTGTGACGTAGATAGGTTTTTCCCTTCCCATGTTCAAGGCCAACCTTTTCGTGGGTCTCGACATCGAATTGAACCATCAAAGCCTGCCCTTTTTCCACAATGGAACTTAAATTCGGACAGCCGACCACATCCAACAGGAGTTTGTCGCCGTCTTTCACATTCAGTAACAGCGCAACGCGACATAGTTTATTGTCAGCCAATGCCTTAAGACACGTTTTCAAAGTAGCATTGGTGTCAGTAAGATAAAGAAGGGCGACATCGGTATCATCCAGTGAGTCAACTTTGCCCAAATCGAACCACGACAATTCAGACAGTTCGTCTCCCATATCAATGGCTTTTGTATCAGCGATTTCTAAAGGGAACGAAGATGCACAACGGAAGCCTTTGGTCAGTTCCTTCAGTTGGGGTTCAAAAGCACCTACCAACTTGCTTAATTCTTTTTTTGCGGACAGTTTTCCGATAAGGAATGACATCAAATCCTTATCCCAGATGTTAAGTTGGGCAACTTCAATCATCTCCAATGTCAGTTTCAAGTCCTCGGCAGGCACAAACTGGCGGAAACGCGCCTTTTGCAAGGAATGGAGCATGAGTCGGGCGGCGGTGGCCTCTTCCACTTCAGGGCAACAAGCCAATTGGAAGTCGGCAAACAATTCATTCGGCGTTTTCTTTGGCTGCACCTTATATAAGAAGCGGTTGATGGTCAAAGTCTCTGAACGGAAATCATCGAAATGGGTCAAACCTTTGATTTCGCCTTCGGCTATTTTCTTGTCCAACAGCGTTTTCAAGGCTGCATTCCAAACCAACAGCACTTCAGGTTTCACGGCCTCCAATAATTCTTGGAAAGCCTCCCAATCCTCAATTCGATAGACCATGCCATCCTCTTCGTATTCAGGCACTTGTGGCGAAGGACAGAAATATTGCAAATAATTGGCGAAAGCCACATGTTCCCCAAACGCCGTTTTTTCGGCTTCGGTGCAATCATCGGTCTTGCCCAACATCAGTTTCGTGAAATAGGAATAAGTCGGATAGCGGTCGTATTCCTCCAAAAAAGCATCGATTTCAATTTGATTGCTTTGCGAAAGATGCAAGTCGTGGCGGTCGCCATAGGCAGGGCACTTAGCATCATAACTTGCGCAATTCCTTTGCATTACACAATCCTCATAAAATGGACACTGCTTCAGAATACAATGATGCTTCACACCCAAAACAAGAGTTCTATAACCCTTAAAGCCCTCTTGATAATGCTGCCCTATGCGCGGTTGGAAGAACATCGGCTTTGTTTTGACTGCAAAAATAGGCAATTCTTCCCATTTTGCGCAAAAACAAAGATAATCTGCTGTTAAGTCCTCAAAAAATTAACTTAACAGCATGTTATCGAGCAAAAACATTAGATTATTTGCTGTTAAATGTAAAAAATAGCGACTTAACAGCAAATAATCGAAAAAAATTACGTTTCTTTGCAATATCAATCTAAAAATAACGCCATGCTGATTGGACGCAACGAAGAAAGAAGAGAACTCCTTGAACTATTGGAGAAAGACGAATCACAATTCTGCGCCGTTTATGGGAGGCGGCGCGTGGGCAAGACCTACCTTATCAAAGAGACCTTTGATAACCATTTCGCATTTTATCACACGGGGGTAGCCAACGCCCCGAAAAAAGAACAACTGACCGAGTTTCGAGAATCGCTACGCAAGGCAGGATTGAAGCGCTGCAAGATGCCGCGCACATGGTTTGAGGCCTTCCACCTCTTGGAAAGCGTTTTGGAACTTTCTCCCGACAAGAAAAAGGTGGTCTTTTTGGACGAGTTGCCATGGATGGATACCCCAAAGTCACAACTCATCGGTGCTTTGGAGCATTTTTGGAATGGTTGGGCCAATATGCGTAAAGATATCGTCCTCGTCGTTTGCGGCAGTGCCACCTCATGGATTATCAAGAAAATCATCCGCGACCATGGCGGATTGCACAACCGACTGACTGATAAGATTTACCTCCAGCCTTTCTGCCTCAACGAATGTGAACAATTAGCCCAGTCACTCAAACTCAGCATGACAAGAAAAGACCTTGTGGAAACCTATATGATCTTGGGCGGCATACCCTATTATTGGAGTCTCTTGCGACGTAATGAGAGCCTGGCGCAGAACATTGACCGACTGTTTTTTGAAGAGGACGGACGCCTTGCTGACGAATTCGATGCTCTTTATGCCTCCCTGTTCAAGCGACCAGCCCCTTACATTGCCATCGTAACTGCCTTGGCAACCAAGAAAGCGGGTATGACCCGAAAAGCGCTGCTCGAAAGCACTGGACTTGACGATAATAAGGTTTTCACACAGGCGACCGAGGAGTTAGAAAAATGCAATTTCATTCGAAAGTATCAGGTCATTGGCAAGATAAAACGCGAGGCGATTTATCAACTCATGGACCATTTCACCCTGTTCTATTTCCGCTATATCGAGAATAACTACCACCACGACAACCACTTCTGGACCAACAACTTATCTACTCCAATCCACACGACTTGGGCAGGACTGGCTTTTGAACGGGTGTGTTTGTGGCATTTACCTCAAATCAGGTCTGCATTAGGTATCGCTGGAGTGATCAGCAACGCCCAATCATGGCATGTCGAAGCTACCAAAGAACATGAAGGTGTGCAAATCGACTTGCTTTTTGACCGCAACGATGGCGTCATCAATCTTTGTGAAATGAAGTTTTCGGATGATGTTTATCGTATTGACAAGGAAGAAGGCGACAAACTCCGGAGACGGAAATCTGTGTTTCAAGAAGTTACCAAAACCCGAAAGGCCATCCACCTCACCATGATTACCACATACGGTGTCGCTCATAATGCCTATTGGAACAACATCCAATCGGAAGTGACGATGGATGATTTGTTCAAAGAATCACGATAGCGTGCTGTTAAGTCCATAAAAAATCGACTTAGCAGCACGCTATCAAACATTTTTTGCAGATAAAGTGCTGTTAAGTCAGAAAAATTTCCACTTAACAGCACTTTATCGCATCTTATTTCTCGTATTCCGCCAAAACCTCGTCACGTTCTATCTGCTTCTCTCCCCAATCATCCATTAGGGATTGGAGTTGCTCTTTTTTCTGTCCATAGGCCCAATACCAGTCGTTGTCGATTTTGATGTCAGGATGTTGGTCGGGATGGGCCATGATGGCATCTTGTTCAGCTAGTTCGGTCTCTAATTTCCCGATGGCTTCCTCCAGGCGTTGGATTTCCTTGTCAACTTTGCGCAACTTGGCATCAATCTGCTTCTTGCGCTCGTAGTTAATCTTATTCTGTGACTGTGGTATGACTTCTTGGACTTTGGTTTGTTTGGCAGCAATCTCCAACTCCTTCAAGTGGCTGAGATTCTTTTGCTCCAAGAAGTCATAGATGTCGCCGATGTATTCCTTGATGTTGGGCTTGCGGAATTCGTAGACCTTGTTGGTCAAGCCTTGCAGGAAGTCACGGTCGTGGGAGACGATGATTAAGGTGCCGTCGTATTGAATTAAGGCGTTTTTTAAGATATCCTTGGAAAGCATGTCCAAGTGGTTGGTCGGCTCGTCGAGGACCAACAGGTTGGTCGGGAAAAGTAGCATCTTGGCCAAGGACAGGCGGGCTTTCTCGCCACCTGAGAGCACTTTCACCTTCTTGTCGATGTCGTCGCCACGGAAAAGGAAGGAACCCAGCAGAGCCTTCACTTTCAAGCGCATGTCACCAACGGCTACATCATCCAGGGTCTCGAATACGGTCTTGTTCATGTCGAGCATGTCTTGCTGGTTTTGGGCGTAATATCCTATCTTAACCTCATGGCCAAGTTTCACTTCACCTTCATGGTCAAGCACGCCGCAGATGATTTTGGACAGCGTAGATTTGCCCTCCCCATTGCGCCCAACAAAGGCTATTTTCTCTCCTCTGGGAATCAACAGGTTGATGTCTTTGAGGATGACTTGGTCACCGTATGACTTACCGACATGGTTCAGTTCCAAAGTAACCTTACCGGAATGCGGCGCAGACGGAAACTTGAAATGGATGGCGGTGCTGTCGATGTCATCCACCACAATCTCATCCATCTTCTCGAGCATTTTCACGCGGCTCTGCACCTGCTTGGCCTTGGTCGCCTTGTAACGGAATCGTTCGATGAAGGCCTCGATGTTCTTGATTTCGCGCTGTTGGTTCTCGTAGGCCGAACGCTGCATGTCGACACGCTCCTCGCGCAGACCGACATAATCGGAATATGGCACCTTGTAGTCATAGATCTTACCATTCGAGATTTCCACCGTGCGGATGGTAATATTGTCCAAGAAAGCGCGGTCGTGCGACACCATCAGGATGGCACCGTAATAGGCTTTCAGGAAGCTTTCGAGCCATTGGATGGATTCGATGTCGAGGTGGTTGGTGGGCTCGTCAAGAAGCAGGAGATTGGGCTTTTTCAGCAGGATCTTGGCCAGTTCCACGCGCATCTGCCAGCCGTTGCTGAACTCCCGCATAGGACGCAGCATATCCTCGTGACCGAAACCCAAACCGACCAGAATCCTTTCCGCCTCGCCTTCGATGCTGTTGCCGCCGAGCAAAGCCAAACGGTCGTTCAAATTGTTCAGCTTGACAATAAGTTTTTCGTATTGCGGGCTTTCGTAATCGGTGCGGTCGGCTAATTCCTGCTGCAACTTTTCCACATCGCGTTCTAATTGATGGTATTCGTCGAAGGCGGAAAGCGCTTCATCCAAAACGGTTTTCGTGCTGTTGACATTCTTCTCTTGAGGCAGATATCCGATGGTAACACCTTGAGGAATAATGACATCGCCTTTCGAAGGCTGTTCCAACCCGCAAATGAGCTTCAGCAACGTGGTTTTGCCCGCACCGTTTTTGCCCACCAAGCCGATGCGGTCCTTCTCGCGAATCAAGAAGGATATGTCGGTGAAGAGGTCCTCACCAGTAAAATGCATGCTCAGGTTTTGGATTGAAATCATTGTTTACCGTTTGGAGCGGCAAAGGTACAGCTTTTTATCGGTTTAAGTTGATTTTAAAACAATAATGCTAGTAATTATACACTCTACATTGAATTGTATATTTCTTCTTATTCCGAAGCCCCTATTTCATCTTCAAAAATTTCTATTCGATCTTTCTTGATGATACCAACAAAAGGTTTTTCTATATTTTTATCATACAAAAAGATAGAATTGTCTTGACGTTCCCATTTTCCTTTTGATACCGTTTTCCCAAAGCAAGAATAAAGATACTGTCCATTTTCTTCAAAGTCTATCATAAAATTATGAATCGACCCATAGCGTTTTGCCATTTCTATTTGATTTTCAACATTAAATTTAGCATCTCTTTTTTTCTGTTTGCCAAGGTCGCAAGTAGAGATGCATGGCGTTAATGCTTTTCCACATAATCCATCAACTGTCACCAAAGGAACCAGTTGGTCTTTTTGGATTAAGAACTTCATTATTTGGCCATTTTCTTCATTTTTTAGAATAAGATGGTTTCTACATGTTTTGTAAGTTCCCAAAGAAAGGAATTGTTCATGACACCAATCGACTGATTCTAACGATACACTCAGACAATAATGGTTATCATGGTACAGAGATAACCTATATGCTATTTCCAAATCGGAATATTGTGTGGAATCAAAGTAGCCGTAACTTCCTCGTAACTGCGAACGAGTACACGAAGTGAAAACCATTAATGCTATGAGAGCATATAGTACAATGCGTGTCTTCATATTTACTCTTGCTTAACGTTTTGTATGGTTTAATGATACATTCATTGTGAAATAACAAAAGACCTAACCATCGTTCCACTTTGCGCCATCACCTTAATCCAGTACAAACCATCCTCAAAGCCTGACAAATCGAGTTGAAGCAAATCGCTATTGACCTCTTTGTTGAGCAAAGCCTGTCCCAAAGCATTGTAAACCACGACCTTCTGCATCCCTTCCAATGCAATGGTGATTAGACTGCTCGTTGGATTAGGATAGAGTTTGAAATCAAGCGCTTGGTTTTCGTTGGTCGAAGTCAGGTCTATTACGACATAGTTCTGTTCGGGATCGTTCAAAGAGGCGGCATAGTCCGACTCGCAGGTCTCGCCATTGTCGGCTAGATAGAAAGCGGTCAAGCGGTAATAGACATCCTCGTGGTCATCATCAGCCAAGTTGTCGCGGTACTCATAATAAAGTTGCCCATCTACAGCAGGTATCGATGCTGTCATTTGGTAATCTGTATTGTCAAACGAGCGATACAGATTGTATTGCTGCAAGATGTAGCCGTCCTTGCCGAGTGCCATCTCGCGTCCCGCTTGGTTGGTGACAAAGGCGCGCAGCATCCAGGTGTAGTACATGTTGAAGGTATGCATGTCAGTCCAGGTCTCACCGTCCAACGACACCCATCGACCGTTGGCATCACCCATGTCTTGGCAAGCGGCTGCTGGTCGCGACAAGCCTTGCTGCCCGATGACAATCCAAAGCGGCTCGTTTTCTGGAATCTCGAAAGCTGGACTAATGGTTTCCTCATGCCAGGCTTGGGCATTGGTCAAAGTCATGTTTTGGGAACGGACTAAGGTGCGCGGTGCCGTGTCGCCACCGACATACACCCAAAGCTGGTAAGTGCCTGCCCCCACATCGTAAAGCGACACTTCCCTCAAATAAGTCCCGACATAGTCGGCCAAGTCCTCAGCCTCGAAACGAATGGCCCAGAAGATGCGCGGCTCATCGTTGCCGCCCAACGAACGCTTGAACACATCATTATCATAAAAGAGCCATTGGTTGATAGGCTCGGGACGCTCGCCCCACGAAATCAAGGCACCATGGTCGTTGTCGTCCTCGTAATAGTTCGTGCCGTCCAATTTCACTGGCGGGTCGCAATAGGCTGGGAAAACGGCCAAGGTACACACCTCGCACGACATGGAATAATAGGTGCCGTCCGTTGGACCGTCATACACCAAGCGCAGGCAATACTCCACCTCGCCATGCAACTCCACAGTCTCATCAACGAAGGTGCTCTCCTCTATGAAACCAAGAAACTCGCCATCGCGGAACAACATGACACCTAAGAAATCTCCTTCAGGGTATTCCCATGACAGTTGAATTCCCTCGTTATGCAAAGTCCAAGTCAGAGTAGAAACTCCCATGTAGTCGGAACACGGGCGATAAATCCATTGGAAGGTCTTCCATTCGCAGGTGTCAGACAAGTAAACGGGTCTTACCTGAGCTGTGCAAGTGTCGCCTTCAGTCAAATTGTTGATATCCAGTTGGAAAGAAGTGTTGGTGGTTTGCCCCATGGCTTCTCCATTCAACATGATTTCAAAATACTGTAAATCGCGAGTTTGCGCTTCTTCTAAAGACCAAATCGCCCAACCTGTGGAAGAAACATATAGACTGTCGACGCCAATTGTTGCCTCCAACAACTCCACTTGGATTTCGGTCGGCTCGAAAACGGAAAGGGCTGAATCAGAAACATAGTCCACAAAGCCGTCGAGATGTATCCTCAAATCATATTCATCGCGGTAGACTGTGGGCAACATCAGATGTCCATTGGCATCCAAATTCGCCTGATAGTCATGGCCTTCTCCATCGTGTGAAGAAAGCGTCACTGTGGCACCAACTGGCGACAAGCCCACATTGGTGGTGACATCAAGGATAAAGTTGGTGGTCATGTTATGGTCCAAGTAGGCCGACCAAATGGTGTCGGAAATATCACCGTCATCGTAGTGGCAGCTCACGCCCCAGCGGTATTTTCCCCACGGCAGGCTTCTCCAATTCATGTCCATAAACACCGTATCGGTCAAGAGTGAGGCCATCATCACGGGAGTTTCTTCGAAGCGGCTTCGAAGCAGTTCGAAGTATTGGAAGGAGCGCGTCGTTTTCGTGCTGTCCTCCTGATAGAAGCGGATGCAGTCTACAAAGAAGCAGTCGTCGCCCACATCGGTAGAGGCGTCTTTGACATAATCCCAGCGGAACACATGCTCGCCAACGGTGATATCAAACTGATGCTCGGTCCAATCCTCTTCGCCTGCACATTCCATTTTCTTTACACCGTCAAGATAGAATCGGCCCATATCCCAAGGGCTTTCCGATGAAATCTTGCTATAGAAACTCATTTGTCCTTCCAAAGGCACATAAACGGAAACCTCGATCTGGGAAATGCCGTTTCCAACACCTTCGCAACTCGACTTCATGCAAAACTCGCCTTCGTAGGCATTGACAGTGTCAATTGCCCAAGGATGGTCACTTAGGTTGTTGTTCCAAGGGAATCGGCTGAAGTCGCCTGTCTCAAAGTCCTCAAAAAGCATCGGGTCATGCATCGACCAACTGATGCGTACCAAATCATCGGTAAACTGGCGTGCTGCCACATATCGGACTGGGAGACCCCGATCGCGCAGCGAGTAAACCGTACCGTTGACTGACTCTTGTGCCCAAGCTTGTTGACCTAAAACGAAAAAGGCTAAAACCAATAAAGCCATTGCCAATCTTTTCATCTCGCTGCCCTTTCTTATCGTTTAACAAATTTGGCCATCATCGTTCCCTTATTGCCTTTTACTTGGATAAAGTAAATGCCGGTCGACAATTTGCTCATGGAAATCGGCAGCTCGCCCAACAAATCAGAACTCATTTGGGTTTCAGGTAGTATTGCGATTCCTAGGCTGTTCATCACGCTGACATTGTAAGTGGTGTTGCTGCTTAAACCTCTCACCAAAACCGTTTCTTCAGCAGGGTTGGGATAAACCTCCAAATCTGTCGGAAGCTGGATGTTGTTTTGGTATCTCATGCTCACTCTACCTTCTTGGGTGATAAAGAGATGCAAATCTTCCACCAAAGGTTGGTCGGGAGAGAGCGTGATTTCCTCGCACATCCCTCGGCCATAGCGTGGCAAGTCAGCCATCACATAATAGGTGCCAAAAGGCAAGTCGTTAAAGCTGAAATGGCCGTCAGGGCCAGTCAGGGCAAAGCCCAAGATGCGTTGTTTGGTGGCATTGAGCAAGAGCACGCCGACATTCGACAAACCATCGGAACAATAGCTTACATCACTACCTTCCTGCAACCAAGGTTGGCAATAGAAGTCGCGCGCCTTGAAAGTCCAATCGGGATAGTCGAACACACCGCTGATGAGGCCGTTGCCCGTATGGAAGCCAGGCTCCATCAAAGGCAGGTCAATATCCACATCGTAGACATCGCCGTCCACCTCAATCATGTTTGACTCGTTCCATTGCAGGTCGCCGAGATAATAGCAGCCGCCTGCCTCAGCGTCCAGAGTGTCGGGGAAGGCGTACAAGATATAGGTGTCGGGCAACAAGGCATCGAATCTGAAGAAGCCTCCATCATCGGAAGTCGTCCGATAAAACCCTGAGACAAAAGGGTTGTCATCGCTTAAAGCGACGGCAACCACTTGAGTGTAAGGTCGCATAATTCCACCCGACCAAGTGTGACCTTCAAGGGCATAGTCCTTAAACAACTCGAAATGCACTGTATCTGAAGAGTGGCCACATAACGACCAAGCCTCGAGTATTAACTTGACAAAGCCCTGCTCGATGTCACTTTCACCTGGATAGTACAGGGTGTGTAGTGCCGCCGCATCCTCAAAATGACCATCTCCCATTGAGGTCCATCGAAGTGTGTCGTAATACTGGGCCTCAGCTTGGTCGAGCGACAACGGGCGATTAATGCCACTATAGCTGTCTTCACCTGCAAACACTTGTAATGCTTTGTAGAGACTGAGCGTCAAGGCATCCGTCTTGGTCACGCCATTACTGGTCACGCGCAAGGTCAGTGTCACCTGACCGGCATCGTAGTCATCATCAGAGGGGAAATAGGTGGTGCTCAGTGCTGTCGAGTCGGAAAACATGCCCGAGCCTGAGGTCTGCCAAATGAAATTGCTGTAGATGTAAGGGATGTTTGCGTCGTTGATGGAATATCCTGATGGTGAGGCACAAAGAAAATTGTCTTGACCTGCATAAGGATAATAAGTCGCAAAAGCGTAGGCACTTTGTCCGACCGAGGCGTACACATCGGGATTATAGGCGCGGTCGCAGGACATAACAGCAACATTTTCAGCTTGTTGAGGGTTGAGAAGATAGGAATTTTCGGTAATGCCATCGATATGGTTGGCGAATTTGTAGTAGTTGAAATCGCCATAAAACAGCACATAATGGTCAATGTCACGCTCCTTGTTCTCATCCCACGAAATCAGCCATTTGTTGTTTACAAACTGTTTCTTCACATTGAAAGGCGGCGCAATGGGCACTGTGGTGTCGCATTCAGCCAGGTAGTTTTCATAAACAATTGTGCCCAAGGCAGGCGTGTCGTGTCCGTCGAGGATGACGGATTCAATCTCGGCTGTGGTTTCGGCATCCCAGTAGTTGCCGCGCAAGTCGATGTCTTGGGTCGCGACATTGGCAAAGAGTATCGCATCCTTCTTGTAATGCAGGAAGTTGTTGCCGTTCATCTGCGACTTGTCCGAGGGGAAGTTCACAATCCTTTTCTTCGCCTCGCTGATGGTGTTGCCGACAAAACGCATCGAACCTGCTGTCATCAAATTGGCAACGGTTAGTTCATTGCCAAAGAAGGTGTTATGCTCGAAATCAAGATGGCATACCCGCATCATCCGGACGGCTTCGTCGTTGCTCCAGAACACATTGTTGCGGATGACGACCGAATCCATGGCTGCCTTTAGGCCATACGAGGAATATCCTGAGCCGCCTTCCGGCAAGTCAGAGGAAATCAGGTTGTCTTCAATGTAGTTGGTCGCGTCCTTGTCGGAAATGCCGCCCACATTCTCAAAGCTGATGGCTGTGGCAGCGCCTTGGAAGCAGTTGCCTGTGATGTGGTTGCGGTTGCACTTGAAGCCGTATTCCACATTGGAGATCTCGATATTGATCTGGCCTTGGTCGAAGATGTTGTGCGAAAAGGTGTTGTCTTCGCTATCGGCAGCACGGGCCTTCAACTCGATGCCCGACACACATTGGAAGAAGAAGCAGCTGTCGACCAGGAATTGGTTGCAGTCAATGAGCTCGATGCCTTTGCCCGCATAGTAGTTATTGAATGTGCAATGGTTGACGGTCACATGATTGCTGGTCGAAGCGTTCAGAGCAGTGAGCGCTCCCACAACTTCAACATAGGAAATCCTCACGGTGTCTTCCTCGGTGATGTTTTTCAGTTGGATGCCTGCCCAGTCGTGCGAAATCTCATAACAGAGCAGATAGATTGAGTCGTTGCGTTGCCCTTCAAGCAGGAGGTTGCCGCCATCGACACGCAGATAGGCCGATTGCCCGAAATACATCTTCACGCCGCTTTCCACGCGCAAGGTGCCACCGTTCTGCACGGTCAGCGACTCATTCACCCAGTACACCGAATCGCCACCCAACTTTGGCAATACCAGCAACGAGTCAACCTCTCCGTTGATCGGGACATAATGCTGTGCCTCGACCCACACACCCTGCGCCAAGAGGAGCAGGAGCAAGAGATGCCGTATGTGCTTGAGCGGTTTCATGGTTTAGAAGTAATAGGTCAAACCCAGTCGGAAGTCCCAAAGCCGCATGCGCATGTCGAAGGGGAAGTCGGCGCAATACAAGGAACCGCTGGTCACGCGGTAGTGGACCTCGGGCACGAATTCAATGCGGTTGGCCACCTTCCAAGCGACACCCAACCCGCCGTAATAGGAGAATTTGGTCGTTTCCACTTGTTCCTTGGTGATGGGCGTATGGAAAGGCGACTCTGTCGAATTGAGCGAACCGGCATAATCGACCAAAAAATCAATCGAAGCGCCTGCCTTGGCGAAGGCTCTGAAGTGCTCCATTTTGATGAAGTCAAAGGAAGCGAAGAGCCCGAGGGTCAAATAATCCAAGCGGTTGATGTCGCGGTAGGCGTAATGGGTCGTGGTCAATGGGATGTAGGTCGAATCCAAGATGTATTGGTAGGTGGTGTCGCCCGTGGGATGCACCACATAATAGGTGTCCAAGGTGTCGTTCACATAGCAGTCGCCGGAGAAAACGGTCTGCTCAAGCAGGAAACGGTAACGCACTGAGCGGTAGCCAAGGTTCATGCCTACACTGAGGCGGTTTTGCTTGTAGCCGCCGTCAAGACCGATGCCATAGACCAGATTTGGCGTCACATCGACCGAGCCGTCTTCAGGTTTCGGCATGTCGACTTCATGTTTGAATTGGGCAGAGCCTAAACCTATTGACGGCGTGATGAACCAGCCGTTGTTGCGGAATTTAGGCCAAGGAATTTCCAGACCTCTGTATTTCACCTGATACACTGTGTCGGTCTGCACCTCGTGTTTCACTTGCACAATGGTGTCGTAACGCATCACGGTGCGGATGATTTGCAAGGTGTCGTAGATGTGTATGGTTTTTTCCGTCTTGTCGACCACGGTGTCGCGTTTAGGCTTGGTGACTTCGGTAATAGGTTCAACAGGAGTTGTTATTGTGGCTTCGGGTTCGTTCACGAGTTGTTGGTTCTTTCGGATCACATATTGCTTGCCGACTTTCTTGAAGCCATAGTCGGTGCCTTTCAGCAAGTCGGTCAGCACTTCCTCGACGGATTTATAGGAACAGGAATAGCTCTCGATGCGGATTTTGCTCAGTTCTGCCTTGCTGAAGGCCACATTCAGTTCATACTCGGCAAAGAGCTTCTCTAGGGCCTTATCCAATGTGCATGACTTGACCGAGAACGAAATCAGCGGGTTGAACGATTGGGCTTGGGAGCGTTGGGGGAGAGCCAGAGAGAGGAAAAACAGGAACAACAGTGGTAGCCATCGCAACCCCGTTTTTCTTGCTGTTTGTTTGTCAAGAGATATATCGAGATGAGGGTATTCCATTTCCAAGATAATTCAAAATAGGCCGCTAAGATACGACAAAAAAATGAGAGGACTCTCATTTAATTGAAAAAATGGCAAAAGCCCATGTCATTCCGAAATCGACCGACTATAGATTCCGTTCGCACATATCCTTGCTAGGAATGACATAGTCGGTCGATTTCAAGGAATCTATGGGCTGGCTTGTTAGCTTAGGAAATGGATTGTTTATCGAATCTGATAAACTTCACCTTCCTTGGTGACGGTCACTTCCGACACCAGGGCGATGGTTTCGAGCACTTCATCGATGGATTCATCGTCGGAGAAGCGGGCGGTGAGTTTCTTGGAGGCGCACGACTCGCCAAGGTCGATTTCAACCTTGTAGATGTACTCCAAAGCCTCGACAATCTTCGACAGTTTCTCGTTGTTGAACACCAGCACATGCTCGGTCAACAACTCATCTTCCTTCACCTCGGAGTAGGACATCGTTTTCAGCTCGTTTGCTGTGGCATCCCACACGCCGCGTTCGCCTGGGTTGATTTCCACTACCGACAGGATGTTGCCTTTTTTGTCGAAAGCGGTCATCTTTACCTTGCCTGTGTAAAGGTCGAGGGTGCAACGCTCGGCGTTCTTTTCAGCATTCAGCAGGAAACTGGTACCCAGCACTTCTACATCCATGTTATTGCAATGGAGCACGAAAGGCAGGTTCTCGTCTTTGGCGACATCGAAATAAGCGACACCTTCGAAGTCGACGGAACGGTCAGACTCTGCAAAGTGCTTGGTATAGCTGAGCGAGCTCTCGCTATTGAAGTTGACTGAAGTGTTGTCGGGAAGGATGTATGACGACTCGTTTTGTCCGTTGAAGGCGTAAGTCACGGTTGAATTGAAGTTGTTGCGTACCAAGAAGCCCACGAACAAGGCGATGAGGAAGGCGGCGGCCACACCGGAAACATATTTGTAGTTGCGGCGGAGCCATGGCATCTGCACCACCTTGGTCTCAGATTCCTCGATAGCATCAATCTTGGCATTGACGGCATCAAGGGCGGCATCCACATCGGCCTCATCAAGCTCGGGCATGGCGAAGTCGGTGAGGTTCCACACCTCATACTGATCCTTTAATGCCTTGAAATAAAGACGATTCTCTTCCGACTCGGCCACCCACAAAAGCAGTTCACGGGCTTCTTCGGTCGAGCATTGCCCGTCCAAGTAGCTCATGATTAATGCCTCATATTTGTCGTTTGCCGAGTACATTTCTATCGTTTTTATCTCATCGATTCACCTAAAAGACTAACAACTTTGGTTTTACCCTTAGTCGGGAAAAGAAAATTTTTGGAAATTAATATAATAAGTAAATGAGCAAATATAGTTTACATAAAATGCAAAAGAATTTTGCCATCAGTTATCAGCCATCAGCAGTCAGCCTTGGTGCTACCGAGCTGATAGCTGACGGCTGATAGCTTACAGCCAATAATACTATACATTATTTTTGAACGATTACTTAATGTGGCCTAAATTAATGTGGCCCTTCGACCCTTCGATGGGCCTCAGGGACCGCAGGCTCAGGGACCACAGGAGGGCTACAGATACTCTTTCAGCCCTTCCCTGAGCTGTTTTATGGCAGCACTCATGTGCGCCTCGACGGTCTTTTGCGACAATCCAAATTTTTCCGCGATTTCGGCGTATTTCAGTCCGTCGAAACGACTGGCCAGAAACACTTCGCGGCGTTTTTCAGGCATGGTGGCCAAGACCTTCTGGTAGGAGGCTTCCAAGTTGTTGGACTGCAAGGTCTCCGACGGGTCGTTGGCATCCGAATCGTCGGTGTAGATGCGCTCGTTGACATCGGCGTGGGTGCGCTCCTTATTAATATAAGTGATGGCTGAGTTGCGCACCGAGCGTAGCATATACGACTCAAACGATGTGTTGAAAGTCAGCTTCTCGCGGCTGGTCCATAGTTTAACGAAAAGGTCTTGGACAATTTCAGCTGCTTGGTCGCCGTCGCCCACAAAGCGGACACAAAAACGGGTTAAAGGCGAATAATAGCGACGGAAAATTTGGTTGAACGACTCCCTGTCGCCTCCTTTCATTTTGTTGATAAGAACCTTAAGCTCGTTTTCGTTCATTAATTAATAATGGTATTAATGCCAAAGTCAAAACAGGCTGCAAATGTACGCATTTTTATGTAACAAAATACATTTTTATATTTAATTATTTATCAACAACTTGCAGTTGGTATTGCGACTTTTTGAAGAAAATTAATGCGAAAAACGAAAAGAAAATCTTTT
>JAEEGK010009244.1_pt1 | contig 23064 bp, 20 predicted proteins | sample 8958771 | NCBI WGS metagenome assembly JAEEGK01 (sample SAMN16246547, study PRJNA631951) | gut metagenome | biome: gut microbiome; feature: rumen; material: SC-attached | host: Bos | place: Iran: Karaj | collected 2018-10 | reverse complement strand
CCAAAAAAAATGAGATTTATGTATGAAAAATATGTAAAATTTAATTTAACATCAGAAAATAGTCTTTTTTGTAAATATAAAGGAGAATATTTAAATTTCTTTAAAAAAATATTTTTAAATGAGAATTCTTGTGTTAAACAATTATTTATTAAAACTTTTCCAGTTTTAAAAGATAAATATTTCATTAATGAAGATTTATTAAATTATATTTTCAAAGAAAAAATTTATGTTTTTAATTTTAAAAATAATGATTTTGTTGGACAAACAGATTCTTATACTTTTAATATATATATTAAAAATAATTTTGAAAATAATGAAGATAAAATAGAAGTTGAAACTTGTGTTTTTGCTGCATATATTATTATTTTAATCCATGAAATAGCAAATTTTATTAGATTATACATTCTTAAATATTTAGATAAAAAAGAATATAAATCTTTTGAATTTGATAATATTAAAAATGATATAGGATATTTTATGGAAATTAATCTTTTTGGAAAAATTCTGGAGAAAATAAATGTATTAGAAGCGATTTATATTTTTAATATTGATAATTATTTACAAGATAAAGAAGATTTTTTAAAAGGTTTTATCAATTTAGAAAAGAATAATAATCAAATTTTAGATGTTAATCAAATTAATGAAAATGTTAAAATATTTTTTAAAAATGTAGAAATTGAGAGATTGGATAAATTAACTAAATTAGAAAGATATAATGAATTAAAAATAAAAGGAATTGAAAGTGGTTTAATAATAGGAAAAATAATGATAAATTATACTTCCCACAAAGAATAAATGAAGTTAATGAATATTTATTGAAATAATATCATAAAAATAAATATAAAATATAAAATAATATTAAAAATATTTTAAATTAATATTATAAATTACTAAAATAAAATATTAAACTATCAATTAATTAATGATTAATATTTTATTTTTTTTAATAACAGAAAAAATTCTTTTATAATAATAATTATATCATTTATAATATAAAATATAGGATAATATTTTACGATAATTATCATTAAATTGAAAATAAATAAGTATTTAACTCCCCAAATGATTTTTAATCTCATTTCCAAAAATATTTTAGAACTAATGATTTGTTCAAAATTTATGAAAAAATAAAGAAATATTTATAGACAATATTAATACTATTAATATTGGAGAATTCCTGAAAATAAAATAAAATTAAATAATAAAATTAACGACAAAAAAAAAGTTTAAAATTTAAGGAGAAACTAATAATAATCAAAAAAAAGATACAAAAAGAAGAAAAAATGAAAAACAAATAAAGCAAGGTTCTGTTTTATTTGAAACTTTATTTATTAATAATGGAAGACTTAAAAAATCAGAAAAAATAGAAGAAGAAAAAAAAATAGAATTAAATGAAGAAAAAATAAATAACTTAAATACTGATGAAGAAAAAAATATAAATAAAATAAAGACAAATGGTAAATAAATTTAAATAATAATGGAATGAAAAAAGAAAAGAATAATAAAAATAAAGAAAATAAACTAGATATTATTGATATAAATACTATTAATTCAGATAAAGATAATTTACAAGAAAAATAAATTGTGGTGAGTTGAATTTTTATATTTTACTTAATTTGGTTAATACAGAATTAAAAAAGTAAAAGACAATCAATTTAAAGACAAAAATAATATAAAATTCAATATTAAAAATTAATTATATTTCGATTATATAATTTATTTACTCTAGTTTTAAGAATTTAAACATTAAAAATAATAATAAAATGAATAAAAAAAAAAAAGAAAATTTAAAACTAAATAACTTTCAAGAAAAGCAATTATTAAAAACAAATAGTACTCCAAATATTTTTTCATCAACAAATTCACAATTTAAAGTAAAAAGCCCAAAAGATATAACTTTAAAATTCACAAAATTTAATGGTTTTTTTAATAAAAAGTTTAATTTAACTGCTTATCATAAATCAAGAGAATTATCAAGATCACGTTCAAAATCTCCAGAAAGAATTTATATGCCTAATTATAAAAAAGGAAATGGAATTCCACTTGAAATTAAAGAAAGAATAAAATTCATTAAAAATATTGTAAAAAGTGACAAATTTCAAAAATTTTATAAGTCAATTCCTTTAAAGAAAGAATCTAATTTAGATGAAATTGTTAATTATATTTTAAAATATCATGGAAATAATAGTGAATTAGATTCTTATTTAATGATAGTTTATTATATTAGTCAAAATATAAAATATGATATTAATGGATTTACAAAAAGAAGAAATAATAAATATGAACAATCTCCTTTTTTTTTATTTAAAACTGGATTAGCTTTAAGTAACGGTTTTAGTAATTATTTTGAATATTTTTGCAAAAAAAAAAATTTAAGATTTAAAAGAATACAAGGTCATTGTAGATTAATTCCAAATATCAATTTAAATAATAATAATTTAGAAAATAATAATAATAATAATCATTGTTGGGAAGCAATATATATTAAAGGAGAATGGTATTTTATTGATTTAGTTTTTAGTTCTGGAGGATTAAATTATATTATTCCTAAAAATTCTAATGAAGAAATTGATTATTTTAATCCCTTTTATTTTTTAACTATTCCTGAATATTTAATTATGACTCATAAACCTTCAGATGATAGTTGGCAAAAAATTGATAAAATTATAACAGATAATCAATTTTTTAAAAGGAAATTAATAGACTATGGAAAATTTTATAATACATTTTATCATTATAATATTATTTTAATTACTGAGGATTTCCCATTTATAAAAACAAATCAGAAAAAATTATTAATTAAATTAAAAGTTGAAGAAGGTATTATTCAAGCTAATTTATTTAAATCAAATGGAAAAGAAAAAATAGGAGAAGTTAAATATTTATTAGATGAAGATAATGATTATTATATTATAGAACCAATATTTCCAAAAATAGGAGATTATATATTAGAAATATTAATTAAAATAAATTCTTCAAATAATATTGTTTTACTTCCTTTTTTAGAATATAAAATTAGAGTTTATGAAAATTTATTTTTTTCAAGATTTCAACAATACAAATTAAATAGTGAAAATAAGAGTTTAAGTATATCAAATTTACCTAAACTATTAAGAAGAAGAAATTCTGAAACAATTCAAGCAAAAATTATATCTGATTATAATAAAATATTTCCAAGTAAAATAAATAAAAAAATTTGTTTTGATAATGAGAATACACTAATAATAGAACCTAGAGTAAGTTTTTTAAGAAAAGGAAGTGAAGTTAAATTTAAAGTGAAAGTTAAAGGAGCATCAATTGTTTGTGTTTTAGATGGAAAAAAATTTAATTTTTTAAAAAAAATTGATGAAGATATTTATGAAGGACAATTTATCATTCATACTGAAAATGTTACTCTTTGTTCACTGAGAGCTTCAAATGTTTATACTGAAATTTATAGATTTAAAGTATCTAAAGAAAGCTCAATTTTATCTAAAAGTGTTGTTGTTAAAAAGTAGAAAATAATATTATATTTTATATTTTATTCACTTTTTTTAGTGGTCGTTTCCAATATTGTTATTTTTTTATTGTAAGCATATTAATTTATAAATTTGATTTTTTGTATAAAAAAAAATAATTATTTTAATTAAAAAAATAAACTTATTTTTAATTTATTCTTATATTAATATATTGTAAATATAAATTTATGTTTAACGAAGTAAATTCTTTTGATAATTTTTCAACTAATTATGAATTTGATTATAGAATAAATTTTTTTTATTTATAATAATTCTTCAAAAAATACAGAGATAAGTTATATTAGAATTATAATATTAACTTTTTTTACTTATATTCAAATTTTATTCATATAAATTAAATTATTTAATTCAATGAATTTAGTATTAAAAAATATTAATTTAATTACAATAAAATTGAAGTTTAAAGAGTTTTTATAAAAAATATAAGTACAAAAAATTACATTTAAAATAAAATTCAACTAAAATAAATTATGAATATAAAAAATTGTTAAAAAATAAATAAATGTTTAAAGGTAAAAAAAGTTAAAAAAATAAATTAGAAAAAATTGAAACAATATATATATAATATATAAATATTCTAATGTATATAAAAATCTTATATCTCTTTTAATTTATGTTAGAATATCTTCTTTGCATTTTTTTTCTAACTTCAGGTAATTTAGTTCTAACATCAATTCCTTTTTTTTGAACAATTTCCATTAAATCTTCAAGTAAAAAAATTAATTCATTATCATTTTCATCTCCTTCAAAATCAGAAATATTTAAACCATTATCAGGTTGTAAATTATAATTTTCTTCAATATTATCAATAATAATCATTTTAGAAATATCTCTTCCTAATTTAGATAAATCTTTAACATTATATCCATTAATAACATTAGTATGTTGTCTATATAATCTAAAAGAAATTTCATCAGAACAATCTAAACCATCAATAACAATATTAGCATATTCTTCAGTACTTGCAGTAAAAATTACTATTTCACAATATTGAGATAATATTTTAATAAATTTTTCTGCTCCCATTCTTACTTTAACATATGCATTTTCTTCATCATTATCTTCAAAATAATGAACTAATGTTTCATCTAAATCTAAAACTAATGTATATTCTCTTTTATCATTTATATCTTTTAATGGTAAAAATGGAGGATCTGGTTGAATTAATATTTCTTCTTCAGATTCTTCATTTTCTATATTATTATTATTTGAATTTTCTTGGTTTGAAAATGCTAAATTTTTATCTTCTTTATTTTCTGAAATTGTGTTATATTTTATTCTTTCTTTTGAAATTTTTATTATTGAGTTTAATTTACTTATTATTATATTATTGTTTTGTATTTTATTTATTATTACTTCATTTATGTTTGATGTTTTAACACTATTAAATATTATTTTTATTTGCTCTGTTATATTTTTATTTATATTTCCTAAATTATTTAATATTTTTATTAAAAGATTTTTTATAATTTTATTTTGATTGTGAAAATTTTTTTTAAATTTTTCATAATTAATTTTATCTTCTACTATACTTAAAATATTTTTACAATTTTGAAAAGCTTTATAATTTAATTTATCAATTTCAGAATTTAAATCTTCTTCTTTTGTATTTTTCACAATCAACATGAGAATAAATAAAAAATTTAAATGACAATAAAATAAACTATTTATAAAATCATTTAATTCATTATCATTTAACTCATCAAATTCATCAATAAATAAAATCAAAAGAAAAACACAAATTTCTCTTATTATAAATTCGTTAATTTCATTAAAATTTATAAATATATTTCCAATAGTATAATTTTCATTTAATATCATTGTAAAATAAGAAGCAGATAATTTTTGTTTATATTTAATATTACTTAATCCATTTCCTTTAAAATCTTTTATAATATCTTCATAACATTTTTCTTCTTCTTTTAATAATTGAAAGTCAAAATTATTTCCAATTAAAATATCCTTTTTTCTTTTTTCAATTTCAACTAATTGATTTTGAGGAATTTTTTCATCTGTTTCTAAAAAATCAGCAATACTTTGAGTAATATCTTGATTAAATAGATTGTTCATAGTATTAGAAAAATCTAAATCAATAAATTTAGGTTGTAAAATTGGAGTTAGATTTAATTTAAAACGTGGTTCAGCTCCTTTTAATAATTCTTTTTTTATATTAATTGATTTTCTTAAATTATTATATTCTTTATTATCTTTTTGATATTGACTTTGAGTAGTTATTGAACTTTCATTTTCTCTTATATGATTTAATTGAACTAAACTGTCTCTTAGTGTTGTATATTTTTCTTTAATATTATTTTCACGTTTAAATGGCTTTGTTTTTATTTTTTGATTGGATGAATGTTCTATAAATGTTAAAATTCTTTCTTCTATTTCTTTTAATTTATCATTTTTTGGATTTGTTTTTCTTTGTTTTTCATTCATTTTATTTGATTTTATTAGAGAAATACATAAAAAAATTATCACAAAAAAAAATAATTCTGTTATAAATGAAAAAAAATTTTATTTTTTTCTCAATAGAAATTATAAACCTTTTAAAAAAAATATATAATTTAATTAAAATACAAAAGAAAATTCTTATATATAATTTAAAAAAAAATGAATTTTCCTCAACAAAAGCCAATAAGTAAAAATCCATCAAAATACAAAACAATATTATGTAAACATTTTACAAGTCAAAGAGGATGTTTTTTTGGAGATAATTGTCAATTTGCTCATGGATTAAATGACTTAAGAACAAATCCAAATCTTCAAAATATATCATCAGAAAATAAGAAAGGACCAAATCTTCAAAATTATAAAATAGTTAAATGTAAATATTGGGAAAAAGATGGAACTTGTCGTTATGGAACTTTATGTACTTTTGCTCATGGTGATAATGAATTAAGAAAAAAAAGTGAAAATATTGCTTTAATTCAAAATGATTTAATGAATAATCAATTGTTTAATGTCAAATTTAATCCTTTTGTTATGGGATTTAATAATAATAATTTCAATAATAATTTCAATAATACTTTTAATAATAATTTCAATAATAATTTTAATACTTTTAATAATAATTTTAATAATAATTTTAATAATAATTTTGACAGAAATTTTAATAGTAATTATGATAGTAATTTTAATAGTAATTTTAATAATAATTTTAATTTCAATAATAATTTTGATAATGAAAATAAAGTTAATAACTTTTATAATGAAAATAATAATAATTTTATCGGGAATTTATTTAAGGGAGATAATTATAATAATAGTGACAATTATAATTTAGTTATGGATACTTTTAATGAAAATAAAAAATTAGAATAAAGAATTTGTAATATTATTTTTTTAAAGATTATAAAAGTATAACATAGAAATAATAGGATTTATTTTATTCTTCATGAAAAATATAAGAAATTTTTTATTTAATATTAATTATATTTTTCAATAAAATAATAAAAAGAATATTTATATTTATAATAAATAAATATTTTATTGATTTAATTCAAATCAGAAATTTTGTTAAAAAGATTTTTTTGATCTTTCAATAATCTGAATTTAACTTTTATCATTTAGAATTTCTTTTTTTTTAAAATGAGAAGGATATTTGAGAATGTTTTCTCATATTTTTGAGTTTTATGATTTTTTATCTATATTTCCTTTTGAAAATAAATTTGTTGAATCAGAATTTATTCATTTTAAATCACTTAAATTATTATTATTATTACAAAAAATAAGATTAAAATATATATTAAATAATAACATAATATAATAAAAACGACTTATTATTTTATATATTGAAAATAAGTATATAACACTCATTAAATAAAGGAAAATTAACTTGAAATTCCTTTTTTATATGATACATTTTTTTTAAATTAAAGAATTTATCAAAATTTTAATTTATAATTCTTTTTTTTATCATAATACATTATCATCTTCTTTTTCAGGTATCATAAATGTAATAGATTTTTTTTTACTCACTTTTTTTTTAATATATTTTTGTTTATTTTCTTCTTCTTTAACACTTTCATTTGTATTTTCATTATCATCTTTAAAAATATTTTCAATTTTATTTTCACTAAAATCACTAACATAAACTACACTAAATCTATTCATATTTAAATTATCTAATTTCAAAGTAGACATTTTTTTGGTAGATTTAAATTTACTAGGTTTAATTAAATCAATTATATTTTTTTCACTTTTTGCTTTATTTTTAGGAGTTTCATTTTTTTTATTTTTAATTTTTTCAATTTCTTTATCATATAAATTTAATCTAACTGTTTTAGAGCTTTTCATACTTTTTCTATTATTTCTACATTTAGTTATATCTTTTAAAGTTTTTGCTAATTCTCTTAAATAATTTAATGCTTGTTGTTCAATTAAAGTTTTTTCTTGTGAAACAAATATATTATTTGTAGCAGGAGTTTCAATTTCTTTAAATTTTGCTTCTGATATTACTTTTCTCTTTCTAATTTTTTTTAAATCTACATCATTAATTTGGTTAATAATATTTATTATATTAGATGAATTTAATCCTATTCTATATAAAAATTTTGGTCTTTTATATGAATATTTTTTATCTCTATCTCTTGTATTTTTGTTTACTTTTTTTTTTTGGATATTCAAGTATGATCTTGATATTCCTGTCATTGATTTTCCTATTTCTATTGGATTTTGAAAATTCATTTCAAAATTATTAAAATTATATTGCTCATTAATTTTAGATATTGATACACTGTTTATTAACATTCCTTTATATTTACTTATTTTTAATAATTCATTTGAAACTTTTATTAATAAAATTGCTCTTGATGAATTTATTTTTTCTTTACCTTTCATTGATTGAATATTTTAAAGTAAATATTTTTTAAAAATAAACATCAAAAAAATATTTATAAAGAAAATTAAAACCATAACAAAAAAATTACTTATAATAAATATTAATTAATTATAATTTAAAATATTAATTTTCTTCTTTACAAAGATTTAAATATTGAGTTCCATTTTCAATTTGTATAGTAACAAATTTAAATCCAAATTTTTCTTTTAAATCATTAGTAATAGAAACAAGAATATCTTTACCAATACTAATATTATAATTAATATTATTTCTTAAATTATCATCATCAATAATAATATGAAAACTAATACAATGAATATTATCATTTAAAGACCAAATATGAATATTATGAATTTTTAAAGTATTCGGTTGATTTATTGAAATATATTTTTCTATATCATTTGGACTTGGACAATTATCTGATTCTGATGATTCTAATAAAATAAATAAATTATGTTTAAAAATTTGAAATGTTAATATTATTAAAAAAAATGATAGAATAATTGTATATAAAGGATCTATTATGTAAAATCTTTTATTTTTATCTAAAAATATTATTAGTGCTATTCCAAATACAAAAAAACTTCTTAGAATTTTTATTTCATATGGAAAAAAAATTGATATTGCATTGTTTTTATTTATTATTATTCTATCATTAGAAAATTCTATTATTTTCTTTTCAACTTGTTTAATATTTGCTTTTATTTCTCTATTATCAAGTGTTAAAAGAGAATGATTTTTATTTTCATTTTTATTATCATTTTCTGATTCTTTATCAGTTTTTTCATCAGTAACACTTGCATCTAATCTACTTTCATTATCTTTAATTATATTATCATTAACATTTTCTAATTCAATATTTATTCTATAATTATCATTTATGTTGAAAATAGTTTTGTTATTTGATAAATTACTATCTTTTTCTTCATCTTCGTATTTTTTATATGGATTATCATTTCTCATTTGAGAAAAAAAATCTATTATAATTCCTATTAGATTATGTAAAACAATTAAAGATGATAAATTTATTATGAAACATATTATAGAAAAAATCAAAGTTCCTACTGGTTGAATTATTTTCGATAAATTTATTATTTTTATTATACTTATGATAATTTGAGTTATTGAAATTATCCAAATAAAAAAAATATTAAAAATTATAAATATTGATTCTACTCTATAATATCCAAAAGTAAATGAATAATTTGTTTCAATTTTATTAAAATATTTATGAATTGAATTATAAGATAAATTAAATATTTCAATTAATAAAAAGGAACTTTCTGAAATAATTATTAATGATTTTGTATAAATTCCTCCAATTAATTCTAACATATATAATAAAGTATAAATGCAAATTAATCTATTTAAGATATAAATTGGTTTTTTTAATTCAGTGTAAATCTTTATATTAAAACAATTTCTAAAACATTTAGAAAAACAACCTTCAGAGTAGTCATTAGTTAATACATAATTATTTAAATTATTTTTAACCTCCATGAAATATTTTTAATTGAATTGATTTGAAATAAATAAATAATAAATAAAAACCAAAAAATAATTCGTTAATAAATAATAAAATTTTACCTATAAACTTAATTGTTAATGAAAAATAATAATATTATATATTTTTTAAGTCTCAATAATAAAAGAATATATATAAAATTGATTCATTTGAAATTTATAACATTATTATTAATATTTTTATTATATATGTTATATTGTGATTTTATAATAAGAGATAAAATAGAATTTCTTTTTTCAACAGAAATAGTTTCAAATATTCAATTGATTTGAAAATATTATTTAATGAAAAAAAAATATTATAAATACGGAAGATTCAATAATTAAACAGTGATTTTTTTAAAAAAAGATTTTTAAACTTAAATTATATTTTTTGGAATAATATGTGAAAAAATTATGATTAATTTTGATATTAATCTAAAAGTTATAATTATTCTTTATATAATTAATAAAATATATATTATTTTTTAATTTTGAAATATTTACAATATTTAATTTTTAAGAAAATCAACTTCTGCTCTTATTAAACGTAATAATTTAATATCTTCAAAACAAATTTGTTTTTTATTTCTAATACAATTATAAGTTTTAAATATTTCTTCCATTTCTTTATTTTCAAATTTTTTTATAATTTTTTGATTTGTTTCAAATTCATGATATATATAATCTTCATTATGATTATCTATTTTAATTGGTGGTCTAGATAAAAAATCTAATAAAGTAATTTGATTTTTATTTAATAAACAATATTTAAGTAAATCAATTTCTTGCATTTTTGTTATATACATAAAAATATCTAAATAATAATGAATTTTATTTTCTGCTTTTTTAATTATTTCATATCTTTTCTTTTGTAAATCATTATACCAAAAAAACATTGAAGCAAAAATATTTTGCCATATTGTTAAAGGAAATATTTTTTTGTTGAATTTTTTTTTTTTTTTTAATTTCTTTTCAATATAAAAATTTAAAGAAGTAAAACTATGTGAATCATTTAAAATTTCAGAAGTTGACATTTTATGTCCAAATAAATTTAACTTTTCAACTGAATTTATTTGTTTTAAATCAGGTGAAATTTTAATATTTTCATCTTTAAATTTTGGAAAATCTGGAAAATTCACATGATAATTATGCGATTTTCTTTTTTTTAAATTTGAAGCATTTTTTTTATAAATATTATTTTTTAAACTTTTGGTTTTTTCATCTACATAATTATTTAATAAGAAAATAACATTTTTATTAAAAGAAGAAATATTTTGTTTTTTTTCAATGTTTAAATTTGGTTTTTTTATTATTTTCATTGCACTATTTTTAATTCTATCCTTATTAAATAATTTTAATAAATAATTCACATTATAATATTTACTTCCTTTAAATTTAATTAATCTATTTATTAAATTATCATCAATTAATTTCCTTTCAATAATATTAACAATGATAAAAATAATAATTAAAATTTTTTCTAAAATTCCACTTAAATCAGCAATAAAAGAAGGTAATTTTTGAAATGTTCTATTAAATTGAATAATTTTTGATGAAGCTTGAATTATAATTTGACCAATTAATCTTTCTTGGAAATCAATATTATTGATTCTATTAATAAATCTAAATGTATCATATGAATAATCAAATTTTGAATTTATTTTTGTTTTTGGATTTTCAAATAATAAATTATCATCAGATAAAAATTCAATTGGAGATATAAAGATATAAATATATTTTATAATATTTAAATCAAAACTTCTATAAATATAATTTATATAAGAAGTCATATAATTATATTGTTTTTGATAATCTATTGACGTATCAATAAAATAAATTGCCATTTCTAAAGGTATTTTATTTAAATAAAATTCTAATTCTTCTAAATTATTAATAGCATAATCTGAAAGTGAAAGATTTAATCTTAAAAATTTATAATTTTTATCAGTATATAAACCATTTAAAGTAAAATTTAAATTTTTAATATCAGAACATAATAAAGATTCTAAATGTAATTCACTAAAAGATTCATCAACTTTATGATAAAAATCTTCTTTAGAACATGGTCTTAAATATAAATTATTAAATGTTAAATTATTTTCATCATTCCATTCAATTAACTCAAATGAATAATTAAAATAATCATATTTTTCAAATTTATAATCTCCTCCGTCGTTTTGTCTTTGAATTCCAAAAGCTAAATTAAATTTAGATTCTGTTAAATTTACAAATGGTTCTTTTTCTAAAATTTTATTTGAATATATTAAATCAATATTTTTTCTTTTTATAAAATTAATTGAATATGAAATTGTAAATAATAATGATATTGATATAAAAAATATAGTTGATATTCCTCCAAATAAAGATTTATATTCGAAATCATCATTTATTCTAAAAGTGATGAAAGTTTCAAATAAATCACATTTTTTTATTAATCTTTTTATTTTTTGATTTAGAGTGTTATTCATCTTTTATTTTGATTTAAAAATATATATTAATTCATTTTTATAGAATAAAATTTTTTAAAAATTAATATTTATTTATTAAATTTTATTATAAACAATAGAAATATTTATAAAATTTCTAAAAAAAATTATGTTGATATACTTATATTGTTGAAATTCCACTTAATAGAAAAGAATTTATAATATGAACAAAATTTATTAATTATTATTTTAATATTCTTTAATTTTCATTTTAAGAAAAACTTCCAATAAATTTTCACAAACAAAAAAATAATCTAATCTTTTTATAATTTCATCAATTTCATTATCTTTTGGTTCAACTAAAGAAGATGTAGAATTATTTAAATCATAATAATTTTTCAAAGGTTGAAAAATATATTTAAGAGAAGTTTCAATAAATTTTATTCTATCAAAATTATGATTCATTTCTTTTATTTTTGAATAAATTTTTTTATTAAAAGAATTTGGTTTAATACTTTTACAAGTTATTTTATCAATATATATTGATTTAATATTTTCATTATTAAAATTAAAATGTATTTCTAAAATTGCTGGTCCTAAACAATAATAGAGAAAAACAAAGGAAATAAAAATTAAAATATTCATTATTAAAAAAGAGATTTTAGATAATGAAAAACTAGCTTTTTTATTATTAGAATTTTTGAATAAATTTAATAAAAATTTTTTTCTTTCTAATTTATTTTCATTACTTTCTCTACATAAAACAAAATATAACATATAACAAATTACAGTAAATAAATTATTTTTAGGGATTATTAAGGATAATTTATTTAAAGATAATTTAATTATATCAATAAACATTTTTTCATCTAATTCTTTTAATTTAAAACATTTAAGAAAATTTATAATAGTATCATTTTCAACATTAGAAGTATTTGGAAGTGTATTAACGAAAGATATTAATTGTTGGTTAAAATCAGTAAAAGTAATATTATTAAAAGGATTATTTCTTATTAAAACTTTCACTTTTTGAGTTATAAAAAATTGTATATTTAAAGTTGTTTTCCCTATAATTGAAATTGATTTTCTTGAAGTTGCACAAGAACCCATTAAAATTTTTTTTATTTAAAAAAAATGTATTTTGATAATAATCAATCATTCTATAAACTTTTTATTTTTCATTAATTGTTAATTTTAAATAAATGCTTTTTGATAAATAAATCTTTTTTATAAAAATTAAATATCTTAATAAATATTATTAAATCTATTTTCATAAGGATAATTAAATGATTTATTTTTTTAGGTTTTTAAATATAAAATATAATCTATTTTTTGAATTATAATTCATATTATCATTTATTTTATTTTAAAAATGCCTTTATGAATTTACTTTTATTTTTTTCCTTATTGATATATTGATTTAAACTTTAAATTTCAATTTCTTCATATTATTCATCAACTTTTTATTATTATTTTTATCTTTTATTTTATTATTTATTTTAAATAATTATTGATAATAATTATTTTTTTAAAAAATTAGAAAAATATATTTTGAAATAGTATTTAATTGTTATATTTTAAATGAATTTAAAATTTTATATTAAAAATAAGATATTTAATCTTATGTCAATTTGATTTAAAATAAAAAGTTTTCAAGTTGATGATTAGGACAGATATATTTTTTCTTTTGAAAACTGAATTTAATAACTTTAAGCAATCATTTTTTTAATGGTTTAAATGTAAAAAATTGTGTTTCAAAAATATACAAATTTTTTTAAAATAAAGATATTATGTTTTAATACCTTTTTATATTCAAATTAATTTCCTTAATATAATATAAAAAGATAATTAAATATTAATCTATTCTTCAAAAAATGTTTTTAATTTATTTTTAACTTTTTTATTATCGAAAACCAGAAATGAACATAACAATCTAAAAATGAAAAAAAAAAATATATATTTATTTTTTCTTTTTATTTTATTTCTGATAAACTCTGAATAATCTAAAAATTAATTTAGTAAAATGAATGAGAAAAATTCAAATATGAATAATGAATTAAATAAAGATTTAAAAGAATTACTACCTTCAAATTTATTATCAGAAATGGATTATAATGATGAAGAAGAAAAAACGGAAGAAAGTGAAGATTGTAATGAAAATGTTGATGTAAAATAAAATTTTAATTTAAATTAAATGTAGGATTTATCATATACAATAAAACCAACAAAAAAACAAATTGAATATGCTCAAAAGGAAAAAAGAGAAAGAAATATATTTCATCAAGATAATAATAATATAAATTTATTTAATACTTATAATCAAAATTGGCAAAATAAAAATCAAATATATCATAATTTTTTATTTTTCCCTCAGAACCCAAATAATATATATTCAAACATGAATTTCATTCAAAATTGTCCTAATAATATTTACAATAATACAATAAATTTTCCATATTTAAATATTCCAATAGAAAGGAAAAAAACTGATACTCCAAAACAAACATTTAAAAAATTTTCAGAAGTAAATAAAAACATTAAAAAATCATCTTTTAATATAATGCCAAAAAAAAAAAATAATTCTGATTCAATAGAACAATATGAATTAAAAGAATTTGAAAATTATATTGATAATTTACCTTTTCCTTTAATTGATTATTTAAGAACTCAAAAAGGAGCAAAAGAACTTCAAAAAAATATATTAAAATCTCCTAAAGAATGTAAAACAATTTTAATAAAAAAATTAAACAAGAATTTACATCTTTTAATGATAGATATTTATGGAAATTATTTTTGTCAAGATATAATAAAAGGAAGTAATCAAAATCAAATAATATTAATATTAAAATGTATTCAAAATGAATTTGTTAATATTGCTAAAAATTATTCTGGAACTCATGTTCTTCAAACTTTATGTGATATGATAACAAATCAAGAAGCAGAAAATTTAATTTTAAATTCAATATATGAAAATGAATTAATAATGGCTTATGATTCAAATGCTACTCATGTTTTACAAAAGATAATCACTATTATTAATGAATGTAGAAGAGAAAATTTAAATAAAGTTATTTTAAATAATTTTAAACATTTATGTCTTGATGTTAATGGCATTTGTGTTGTTAAAAAATTTATTGGTTATAATATTTTAAATCCTATTAAAAATCAAATTATTAATATTATTTCTGATAATTGTGTTGAAATTGCACAAAGTCCTTTTGGAAATTATGCTGTTCAATATATTTTAGAACATTGGGGAATTAATCAATGTTATTCTGTTGTTAATATTATTATTAAAAATATTTATATTTTAGCAACTCAAAAATTTTCTTCCAATGTTTCTGAAAAAATTATTGAATATCTTGATGAAAATAATCTTTGCTTATTAGTCAATGAATTATTTTATACTAATAGAGTTATGATTATTTTAAAAAATAAATATGGAAGATATGTTCTACAAAAAGTAGTTAAAGCTTTGAATGAAAATCAAAGAAATGAATTGTCTTTATATTTAAAAACTTTAAATGTTGGTAATACTAAAGATAGAAATAAACTTAAAAATTTTATTGCTGGATTTGAAAAAAAATAAAAATATAAAAAATCTGTTTTATTTGTAGGAATCATTTTTTGGAATTATGTAAATTAGAATGTAATTTACTAATTTAATAAATTTTGATATTTGTAAAAACAATAAATTTATTAATTAAATTTAAAATAGGTTAAATAGTTTTTAATCATACAATTTTATAATATATGAAATTGAATAATTAAATTAAATATTTATTTTTAATTTTAATTTTTTTTTAGATTTAAATTATGATATATTATATTTTTCTTTATTTTATACAATAAAAAAACAGAAAAAACAAATAAAAATTGAGATTAAAAAAACAATCTTTAATTTTGAAATATAAAATTTATTTATAATTATATAATAATATTAATATTAATTAAATATTTGAAAAAATTTATTTTATTCAATTATGAAAATTTTTGTGTAAAACCTAAATATTAAACTTAAAAAATTTAACTTTTAACCGAGAACAAACCAAAAGAGTTTTATCATCTAATCGAATCATATCAAAATCTAAATCTCTATCATTTTCATCATAATCTTCAGAAATGTTATTTATAGAATAATCATGAATATTTCCTTCACCAATTTTTTCAACAATTTCACATATTGGTTTATTATTTTTTTTTTTGCATTGATAAAGAACATAATTCTCATATTCAAACGGAAGACCATGATAAAGATATACAATAAAATGAAAATTATTTTCATCTATAAAATTACAATTAAATAATCTCTTTATATCATAATAATCCATAATTTCTTCTTCTGTTAATTCATGTTCTCCTTCAATTTCAAAATTACCAATATAAATATTATACAATTCAAAAAGCTTTAAATTTTTATCTATATATTTTAATGATATTATTATTTGATTGTTTTTTATATTCAAACTAAGTATATAAATTTTATTTTGTTTTTTTGAATAAAAAGTTAAAAATCCATCAATTCCATTTAATTTATTAAATATCTTTTCATTTTCAAATGAGTTTGAATTTATAAAAGTCATTTTTGATTTTTCTTTAATTACAATATATTCTTTATTTTGAAAATCGGTAAAGCCAAATGATGAATAAAAAGTTGTTTTTATTTTTTGGAATTTAATAATACTTATAATTTGAGTTGTTTTTTTGTCAAAAACAAAAATTGCTTTATTAGAAAAACCACAAATCCTTTTATTATCATTTAATTCAAAAGCATTAATAAAATTTATTTTCTTTTTATCTACATTATATTCATTAAAATTATAATCATTTGAATTATTTTTATACCATAATTTAATTGTTCCATCAAAAGAAGAAGAAATAAAAGAATTATCAGAAGAAAGAGATAAAGATGAAATTTGTTTATCATGAGAGTTTTCATTTTTATAAATTATTTTTAAATTTTTCCTCTTATTAATATTATATATTATTATAGTTGTAAAACAAGAACAAACTATTTCATTATTTGAAAGAAGTAAGATTCTTGAAGTTGATTCTTTTAAATTTAAATTATTTGAGTCATTAGGTTGATTTTCAATTTTATTTAATTCTTTTATATTTTTTTTTTAGACATAAATGTAAAAAAATATTTACATATATATATTAAAAAATAATTATAAAAAATTAACTTCTATAAATTTTATGGTAATTATCAATATTTTTCCCACATCTAGGACAAATTTTTGCTTTTTGCATACATTCTTCACAAATAACTAAATGATTACAATTAACACTAATTGCATCTCTTGGATTAACATGACAAAAAATACAATAATATGTATTTAATAATAAATTTTCTTCTTTTTTAATTTGTCTTTTATTATCTTCAATTTTTTTATCATTCTTTTTTTTTTTTTTTAATAATTCATCTAAATTTTTAGTTTTACTAATTTCATCATATATATAATCTTGAAAATCATCAGATTCTAATTCTTTATCAATATTTAATTGAATTAAATTTCTATTTTTAGAATTTGATTTATCATAAAATTTATCTTTTAAATCATCTAATTGTTTATTAATAATATCTTTAGCTTTTGGAATTGTATCAATAGTTTTTTTAGAAATAATTCCTAATTTTAAATCTAAAATAGATTTTTCATTATAAAAAGAAGAATATTTAGAATCAATATAATTAAAAATATCTTTTAAATCTTTTCCAGTAGACTGATTATATCTATCTAAAACATCTCCAAATTCTTTTTCTCTTTTTAATTTACTCATTACTTGATTACAATAATCTTCTGCTGGATTATTATCTATTCTTTCGTTAAATTTTTCTTTTACATTTTCAATAACTAAACTAAATTTTTGAGGATCATCAAATAAAAAAATTTCTGGATCATAATATTTAGGATTATTAATATCTTTTTTATTTTCTTCTCTTAAAGTTGCTAACACTTCTCTTCTTGTTCTAGGAACAATTTCTTTATTATTATTTCCTAATACTTTTCTATTCTCAAATATTATACATTTTGAAGGTTCTTTTGCTATTGCTATTATTTTTGTAATTTTAGTATTATTTTGTTGCATAATATGCATTTCAAAAGAACCAAAACAATCATTTTTTTTCATTTCTCTTATTAAATTTTTTCTCATTATTTTTTCTTCATTATCTTTGTCTTTATCTTTATCTTCTTCTGCTATAAATAATTCTACTATTCCTGAATATATTAAAAAATCTATATTTGTTTGTTTTGATGAATCATATATTGTTTCTTGTTTAAAATAATCTCTAAAATGCATATTTTGACACAATAATCTATGAATTTCTATACTATTATAACTTATCACAAAAGGAAGATTTTGTGTCATTATCATTATTGTTTCTATGTCTTCTTGAGTTTTTTCTGTTAAAGAATATGCTTTTAAAATGTCTAATTCTACCATTTATTATGTTTTTTTATTATTATTTTTTTATTTTTTAGTCAAAATTTTTAAAATTTATCAACTTTAAACATTAATTTATTATCCCTTTTTATTTCAATTCAGATAAAAACACAATATTTATTTTTTCTTTCAATTTTTGGATTTTTTAATATTATTAAATTATGAATTTCCCAATTCCTTTACCAAAAATTTTATTATTGTTATAAATGTTTCTTTTCACATACAAAAAAAATTGTAAAAAAAAAAGTAAATAAAGTTTGAAAAAATATTAAATTAGTAGTTAAAATTAATTAATTATTAAATGATTTTTTCTTTCAATATAAAAATTATATTTAATTCAAAACATTTAAAAATATATTAAAGTAAAATTTTAGAAAATTAAAAACCAAATTCAAAAAGAAATTTAATCATCCTCATCTTCACTTTCAATTTTTCTTTTCTTAATATTACCTTTATCTTTTATAACTTCATCACTATCATCCTGACTGCTGTCCTTTTTATTTTGTTCATCATCTCTTTTTTTTTTTTTTTTAAAACAACTTCATTTCCTGAATTATAAACACCTTTATTTTTATTAGAATCATCGTTTTTTTTTTCAGTTTTAGTTTTTTTAATCAAATTACCACTTTCCAAAAGAGCAATTCTTCCTTCTAAAATTTTTTTACATTTATTTCCGACATCTCCATTAATATTTTCACCAAGAGCATCTACTCTAACACAAATAGCACATTTACTAGCTAAACTTCTTGAAATTTTTCCTTTTAATTTAGGATTAGCACTTCCAACTAAACTTGCATGATAAATTAAACCATATTTAGGAGTTTCATGTTTAGTTCTCAAAGCTCTAAAAAGAGCTTTTTCAGCTCCAAATATTTGAATAGTTGAAGCAGGCATTTTTGCAAGAGATATTAAACTTCCTGCATGAGAAATTAAACGAGCTGCTACTAATTCTCCTACCATTATTGTTAAATTTGGTGCTATTGTCATCATTCTATTTCTTAAATATTCTGTTAATGATTGACGATATTCAGTTAAAAATATTATTTGAGAACATAACTCTTTTATATTTAATTCATCTTCTTTTGATATTTCTGAACCCATTGATATTTCTGCTGATTCCTTTATTGATATTTCATCTTCTTTTGTTAATATTGATGAAAGATCTGTTTTTTTTGTATTTGTTCTTATACCTATTTTTTCAACTACTTTTGCATATGTTAAATTGTCTGTTATTATCTTTCCAACTTCGGGAAAATGCCATCCATACCATTCCCGAAGACGCATTGCATAGTTATTCAAATCTTTGTCTAAATCGTCCAATAGACCTACTGCCTGGATTATCATCACATCCACTTTGTCTATTGAAAATTTCAGTTTGTGACGATAAAAGTTGTGACTTAAACCTACTGAACCTGTGTGGAAATCTTTTTCTGTTATACCTATACGATTTATATATATATTTTTTTAAGTAATTTTTATATAATATTTTTTATCTTTTTTTTTGTTTTTCTTTTTAGTTTTATTCCTTTTTTTTTATATTTTTTAAACATTTTTTGGATTTTTTTAGATGTTGTTTGAATAAATTTATTAAATTTATTCTTTTTTTTCTTATATTTTTTTATCATCTTGTAGTATATAATATATAATATTTATTATATATTATTTATACTATCAGATTAATCCAAAAAATAAGAAGAAAAATATTATATAAGGAAAAATATTTACCACTTATTAAATTAGTTAATTGATTTCTTAACCCTCTAAATACTTCTAAATATTTTGAATCAGCCTTAGTATCAATTCCAAGAGTATTTTTAATACAATTTGCAATTTTAGGTCCATAACCTATTTAAAAAATTAAAAAAAAAATTACAAAGAAGTGTTTTTTGAATATCTTTAGAAATAATATTTTTTTCTAAAAATTTTTTTAAATCTGAAGGTAATTCTCCTTCATTTAATTTAGTTAAAGAATTAACTGCATGTTCAGTATCTTTAAATTTTCTAAAAGCTTCTAATTCAACATATTTAGATGCAGTTTCTGAATCTTTAAACATTTCTAATATATTTTCTACTTTTTTTAATTTTTTAGTGTTATTTATTTGGAATAAACTATATCCTGCTGGTGTTTCAAATAAAACTAACATTTTTATTTTTAGATATAAATTTTATTAATTATTTTATTATATATTTTTTTGCTAATTTTTTAAATGATTTATATAAAAAAATCATCATTTTTTTTAAGAAAAAAAATTAATTTTTTAAATTAAATAATAAACAGATTTTAATTCATTCATTGAGAATGTGAAGCAAGTTTGTTTAAATTATCTTTAATTTGACCTAAAACATTATTTTTATCTTCATATAAATAATAACAATCATATAAAGAATGAATTTGAGAAATAGTTTGATTTAAATTAATCTATTAAATTAACAAAATAAATGAAATATAATTTTACATTAGGATAATCTTTTAAAATTTGAGAATTTTCTTGTAAACTTTGAATATAATCCTGAAGGAAATTAATTCTTTTATTTAAATTATCATCAGATTGATTCTATAAATTAAAAATATAAGATTAAATAATATAATTACAGCAACATCAAATTTTGTTGGAATTCTACTTCTATCTTTAAGATAATTTTTAATTTGATTTGCTTCATCTTTACATTCTTTTGCTTTAGTATCCATATTATTATATATTTCTTCTATTGTTTCTGCTTCATCAATTTCAGGATATCCTGATTTTGTTCCACAACAACCCATTATATTTTATTTTTATAAAATTTAATTTATTAAAATACAATTATTTTTAGTTTATATATATATTCTCTTTATTATATCTTTTTCTTTATTCTTTATTTTTTTATTGTTTTTAACCAGATTTCTTAATTATTTTCATTCTGAATACAAACCAAATCTATTCTAAAATTTTTTCTATTAAAATATATAGAATATTTATATTAATAAAAGTTGAAAAAAAATTCAGAAAAAAATAAATAAAAAAAATATATAAATTGTAAATAATCCTGAAAAAATTATATTAAAAGAAAAAATGTCCAAAAATAAAAATCAAGGATTTCAATTAAACTTTGCTAAAACAGACGACGGTCAAGAAATATATTATGAAGTTCATGGAAAAGAAAAAGGTCCAATAGTATTATTTCAATCAGGATATATGGGAGTAATTCAAGCATGGGATGACTTAATAAAAATATTAGAAAAAGACTATAAATGTATATTACATGATAATAGAGGATTTGGAAGATCAAGTTCTCCAGATGATAAAAAATATTATTCTCTTGAAAGACATGCTGATGATATAAAAAATTTATTAGATCATTTACAAATTAATGAACCTATATATTTAATAAGTCATTCAGCTGGTTGTTTTATTATTAGTTGTTTTGCTGCTAAATATCCTCAATTAACTAAAAGAATAATTAATATATCTGGATTAATTAATGGATTTACTAAATGTGCTAATACTGGTTTTAATAATGAAAATGATTTTAAAAATGCTTTATTAAATCCTTCTCAAAGAGCTAATTTTTTTAATAACTTAGGATTAAAATTAGAAGTTGCACAAGAAGCTTGTAAATGGAATTTTAATGTTATGATTTATAATGCTAATTGCTTAATTTTAAATAAAAATTGTATGAAATATTATGAACAAATTAATTGTGAAGTTTTACTAATTAATGGGGATAAAGATGTTTTCTTTGTTCCTGACAATAGTGCTCAACCTAATGTTAAAAAAGGAAAAGCATTATTTATTAATAATGTTAATCATTTCCCTCAATATGAAGATACTCAAAAAACTGCAGAATTAATTAAAAAAAATTTAGAAGTGAATCCTTTGGAAAGTCTTAAAAACTTCCTTTAAAGTTATTTTCGAAATGGTTGTTTTTTATTTTGTTATTTATTTATTTAAATATTTAAGAAGAATTTGAGTTTTATTAATTTACGATTATAAACAATATTTGAAATAAATTATTGTTTAATTTTATACTTAATTATTTATTCTAATACCTCTTAAATAATTCATTATTTTTATACATAAACAAATAAAATTTATTTTTTCACAATTAAGTTTAATTAAAAAAGCAATTATGATTAATTATTAAGTCTTTAATTATTTCCTTTTTATAGTATTTTATTGTGCAAAAGTTTTTGCTTTTATAAAATTATTAATTTCCTTTCTTCAATTAAATTCATTCTTTTAAATGTATAACTAATTTCTTATTGATTAATAAGAAAATTTTTTATGATTAAACATATATAATTTAAAAGGATATTTAAATTTAATTCTCTTTTTTTTCAATT
>JAEEGK010009243.1_pt1 | contig 23066 bp, 26 predicted proteins | sample 8958771 | NCBI WGS metagenome assembly JAEEGK01 (sample SAMN16246547, study PRJNA631951) | gut metagenome | biome: gut microbiome; feature: rumen; material: SC-attached | host: Bos | place: Iran: Karaj | collected 2018-10 | reverse complement strand
GCATGCCGCTGCACAACGACCTCCATCCCGGCTTGGAAGTGACGACATAGGTGTAGGTGGCCTTGTCATGGAAGTTGTCACGACAAGGGTAGAAACAACGCCCATAGTTATGGGGATATTCCCTGAAAGCGGCACCCAAGTTATAATAAATACCATTGTCCATATGCATGCCCCCGAAACCGTATGACTCCACATGACCGCTGGTGAAATAGGGAATGGAAACAACGTGTGTATCGCCAACCATGCCACCAACATATATCTGGACAATCCCGTCATCGCGGTTAAAATTGAAGCCACGGGTAACAACGCCATCGAGAGATACCGGATGGATACTGTCGGCAATCAGGTCAAAGGTGACGCTGCCGCATTCGCGTGTCTTTACAAATGTTATATCGGCAATTCCTTGTAGTTGCTTATCAGCATTATGCCCCATGTCAAGTGTCAGGTGGTAATGCAATACATCTACAGAATCGTGCAGGACACCCTGTGCACGTGCTCCTGCAGCGACCATCACACCTGCCATAAAGAAAAAAATCAACCTGCGTTTCATCTTTATATTCTGTCAGTTGGTAAATAATTTGCAAAGATACGAAAAAAATATTTTGTGTGAATGAAAAAAAGTTTGTACTTTTGCAAAGTGATATCAAAACAATATCACTTTAAATAATGACAATCGAAAAATAACATATTGTTAAACATTAACAAATAGAAACTATGGAGACAAAAGAATTCAATCGTCCAATGAAAGCCTGGAACAATGGTTTTCTGCACTTATGCATTAACTTTGCCTTGCTTGCGGCAACCATTTTTATTACTGTGTTGATGGTGGGAAAAGGGCACGACGGACTCGGTGCAACGGTTTGCAGTGTGGGCTGCGTATTGTGGGTGCTGCATCTTATAGGGTTCATGACTATCCAGCCGAACATTGCCCGTGTGCTGATATTCTTCGGCAAGTACCGCGGCACGGTTACCGACAACGGTTTCTTCTGGGTGAACCCATTCTATAGCACCCGTAAACTGTCGCTGAGGGCTCGCAACATGGATGTGGCGCCCATCAAGGTGAACGACAAGAACGGCAACCCCATCATGATTGGTCTGGTGCTGGTGTGGAAGATAAAGAACACTTACAAGGCCTGTTTCGATATCGAGGTTGGCAACACCACAACCGTGGACAAGGACGGGAACAAGACCACCCACAACAACGGCTATGACAACTTCGTCAACGTGCAGAGCGATGCCGCCCTGCGCAAGGTGGCCGGCATGTATGCCTACGACAACATCGACCACCACAGCGAGGAGCTGACCCTGCGCAGCGGCGGCGAGGAAATCAACGACCGCCTGGAGAAAGAGCTCCGCAGCCGTCTGGACATCGCCGGTATCGAAGTGGTGGAAGCCCGCATCAACTACCTGGCCTACGCCGCTGAGATTGCCAGCGTGATGCTGCGCCGCCAACAGGCCGACGCCATCATCTCCGCCCGCGAAAAGATTGTGGAAGGAGCCGTGAGCATGGTCGACTTGGCACTGAAGAAACTCTCCGCCGACGGCATCGTGGAACTGGACGAGGAGCGCAAAGCCGCCATGGTGAGCAACCTGCTGGTGGTGCTCTGCGCCGACGAGAGCGCCAGCCCAGTGATTAACACGGGTACACTGTATAATTGATAAAGCGAGACTATCAACATGACTACGCAGACTCCTCACACTTGGAAGTTTTATGCCTTGTTAGCATTATGGGATTTCGTGGGCCTCTTCTTGCTGGATATGCTTATCGAAGGCGGATACACCCATCGGATACTTGTTCACGACCTTATTGCTGCTGTGCTCTTTACCGTCATCATCTGGCTCGTAGACCGGAAACCATTTAAGAAGAAAAAATGAAAAAGAGTTTTGCACTGAGGGTAGATGCCGAGGTTTACGAGGCTATAGAGAAGTGGGCTGCGGACGAGTTCCGCAGCACCAACGGGCAGATAGAATGGATTCTGTCCGACGCCCTCAAACGTGCCAAACGCACCCCGAAAAAGAAAAGCCCACAACAAAAGGAAGAACAACAATGAAACGTTTTGTTTTAGTCACTATGGCGATAGCGTCCATGATAGCCCCTGGCCATGAGTCGTCAGCACAACAACTGTTTGAAGGCGTAGCCACTTTCAGTTCATCGGCCACGATGGCGGGTGGGGCGACCCCTTCTGCCGCTATCAACACCTATTATTACAGAGGCAATGACCTATTTGTCGACATGCCGCAGAACAAGCTGCGGACACTCTACCTCGCCAAAGAGAAGAAGCAATACACCATCAACGCCATGATGGGGAAACCCATCCTGATGTCCAACGGTATAGACCCGGACACGATGGATATACCACTGTTCGACATTTCCGACGAGATGGAGACTGTTGACGGCCACGCATGCCTGAAGGTGCAATACGAGAATGAGAACGAGGCCATCAGCATCAACTCGACAGTGTGGTTGGACACCACCTACCACATCCCCTTCCACTACGGCCTGAACGAGGAGGTGCCCTGGGGCTTGCCCGTGCGGGAGGAGATGACTATGACCATGAAGGGCTCACAGCCCATGAAGATAGTGAACCGGCTGGTCTCCGTGACTGCCGGCAAGGTGGACGACACCTTTTTCGCCATCCCCGACGAACAGGGAATGGTGCACCTGAGCATGGGTGCAGACGGGCAGCCAGTGTTCAGCGGCGACACCACCGGGATGATGCAGGCTCCCCACTCGGCACTGATTGAGGAGGTGGACTCCGCTGGGTTCCGCAGTGCCATTGCCCACGGACGCACTGTCTGCATGATGACGGCCACATGGTGCGGCCCCTGCAGGCTGCTGTATCCACGCCTGGAGAATGTCAGCAAACAGGTAGGCAAGGATTACCGTTTTATCAAAGTGGACATTGACAAGTGTCGGACGATTGCAAAGGAATACAACACGCTGACCATCCCCGTGGTCATCCTCTTCGAGAACGGGAAAGAGTTGCGCCGCATCACCTCGGCAGCATATAGCGAGGAGGACATCTTGAAGTTTGTCACAGAATAGTAATAATAATCATGGAACGTCGTAGAATCATAGGAATTGTATTGCTGGCACTGGCAGGTGTGGCCTGCTTGGTGTCGGTGGTATGGAACCTCATCAGAATGCCGGAAGGCACAGATGCCCGCATCCGCATAGTGATTTACATGCTGGTGGAGGTGGCACTAATGCTGCCTGCGGTATGGGCTTTTACCCATCCCGACTCCAAGCCGCCATTGAAAGGGAAGGATCAGGCAACCCCGCAGAGTCTCATCGACCCTGCAGGCTACCGCTACATTACGCTGGGTTTGGCAGCACTGACCCTCATCTTAATAATCAACATCGAGGTTTTCAAAAACACAGAATGGGATCCGTTTGGAAGCATGACTTCCACTATTGCCATCCTCGCATTCTGTATTGTCGCGACAGTGGTGATGTTTTGGTCGATGTATAAGAGTATTCAGAAATAAGCATTATGGAGCAACGCAGAACCATAGGATACATTTTGCTGGCATTGGCTGCCGTCATCTGCCTGGTATCGAACGTGTGGTTTATTATCAAGATGCCGATGGGAGGTGAGAAGGTATCGCACTTGATATTCAGGACACTGCCCGAGGTGATTGCATTGTTGACAGTGGTGTATATCTTTGTCCGTCAGGGGAAGACCGTGAATCTGAAACTGGACATTCGTGAGCGTCGGTTGAAATTGGACGAGAGTCACGCCATCGACCCCTACGGCTACAGCTACATCATGCTGGGGGCCATGAGCGTGTGTATAATATTAATCTTTGCCGTTGACATCATGGATAAACTTGGTGTACCCCTGTTCGACAGGATTTCCGCTGGATGGTGTATCGTTGTATTGAGTGTCTTGACGGTTGCATTGGTGCTGTGGTTGTCGGTGAAAATAGAAATGGCTAAAAGGCGTGACAATAATAGTTAACCAACCATGAAAGAGAGAAACAAATCCATCTTCCGTATATTGCTTTTTGCCTCGGTGGGCATACTGCTGGCGCAGACGGTGCTGTTGGCAGTGCTGGGAAATGATAGGCAGATGCGCATCGTGCTGCCGTTGATTTTCTTCGTTGTGGAATTGGCGACATGTGCCTTGATGGTTTTCTGTACCCTCAACCCGCAACACAATTACAACTATACCGTCAAAAGGGTTGATGGCCGGTGGCGTTGGGAGCGTATAAAATATGGGCCTGACCCTGAGGGGTTGCGATATGTGTCGGCGGGGGTATGCGTGCTGATGCTTGCCTTGCTTTTTGCGGTTATCTCCGCTGCCGTGTTGTGGCCAAACTTGGTGGCAGAAAGGGTGATTGTTGTCGCAGTGGTGGTTTTGCTGACTGTCTTCTGTATCACATATTGTATAATAGAGAGTAAATTACGCAAAAAATTATGACTAGAAAACACTTTTTGGATAACATCCGTTGGACGACAGTGTTGCTTGTCCTCCTCTACCATGTAATCTATTTTTACAACAACAAGGGTGTCTTTGGCGGCATCGGGGGTTGGGTGGACGACCCCAAGGCACAGCCACAGGATGTGGTGATGTATCTCCTCTATCCGTGGTTTATGATGCTGCTGTTCCTTGTGGCGGGCATCAGCAGCCGCTATGCTCTCCACCCGGTGTCCAGGCTGACAATAAACGCCTCAAGGGGACAATGGTTCAAGAAACGCACGCGCCAACTACTTGTCCCTGCCACGATAGGCCTGTTTGTCTTTCAATGGATGACGGGCTATTTCAACACTCAGATAGCCGGTGTGGCGCAGGGCATCCCCAATCAGATTGCCTCCATCCCCGCTGGTCCTGTCCGTTATATGGCATGTGCTTTCTCAGGCATCGGCCCGCTGTGGTTTATTCAGGAGCTGTGGCTATTCTCGCTGCTGCTGATTATTATTATCGCCATTGAGCGCGACCGCCTGTACAATGCCGTCGGCCATCTGCTGCAGTCCACGCGAGGTTGGTCCAGACTTTGCCGTCTAGCACTCCTGCTGGTGGGCGGCTTCCTCCTTATCTGGGCAGGGGCGCAAGGCTCTATTGCCCACCCCGACGAACACAGCATGCAGGGGCTGTGGAACCTCTACCGTCCTGCCGCCTACTTCGTCCCCTTCCTGATGGGCTACTATCTCTTCTCGCGCGACAGCGTGCAGCGTTTCCTTTCGCGCTATGCCTGTTGGCTGCTCGTGCCGACGGTGGTGACGGGTGTGGCACTCACCTGCGCTACATGGGGCGAGAACAACACCACACCGCTCTACCTGATGCACTGGAGCACCAACCTCTTTGCCTGGCTCGCCATCCTCGCCATGTTGGCGTGCTTCAAGGCTTGGGCTGACCACACCTCACCGTTTGCCGACTATATGACCCGCAGCAGCTATGGCATCTATATCGTGCATTATCTTGTCATCGCCGCGCTCGGCTATATGCTGAAGCTCTACACCCCGCTGCCCCCCGTGGTAGACTACCTCATCCTCATCGTTGCCGTCTTTACCCTCTCGCCAGCCCTCTACGAACTGCTGCGCCGCATCCCCTTCATCCGCTGGGCAGTGCTAGGGGAAGTAAGAAATAGGAGTTAAGAACTATGAAGTAGGGCGGAAGCCACTCAAACAATCAAGCATTCAAACAATCAAGCAATAATTCATTCCATGTCAGAAATCCTACGTATCGAAGGCTTAAGCAAAACCTTCACCCTTTCGCGCAAACAGCAGCGGCTGGAGCGCACCCATGAGCGTCACAAGGTGGCTGTCGACGACCTGACACTGACAGCCAATAGTGGCGAGATATTTGGCCTGCTCGGCCCCAACGGTGCGGGCAAGACCACCACACTCCGTATGCTTGCCACCCTCATCAAACCCGACAAGGGCGACGCTTGGGTGGACGGCTGTAGCGTCGTCAGCCAGCCCGAAGAGGTGCGCGGCAAGATAGCCTTCCTCACCAGCGAACTGAAGCTGGAAGACTTCTTCACTCCCAACTACCTCTTCGACTTCTTCAGCGAATTGCACGGTGTGGTGCCTGCCATCGCTGCCGCGCGCAAGCAAGCACTCTTCGCCCGTTTCGGTATCGACAAGTTTGCCGAGGTGAAGGTTGCCAACCTCTCCACCGGCATGAAGCAGAAGGTGAGCATTGTCATCTCGTTGGTGCACGACCCCGACATCATCATCTTCGACGAGCCCACCAACGGCCTCGACGTCATCACCGCCCGCACGGTCACCGACTACCTTCAGGAGTTGCGTTCCGAAGGCAAGACCATCATCCTCTCCACCCACATCTTCAGTCTGGTGGAACGCCTTTGCGACCGCGTGGGCATCATCATCGACGGTCGCCTGTCGGCCTGTGGCACACTCGAAGAGGTTTGCGACGGAATGAGCATCGAAGACCGCTTTTTCGAACTTTATAAAGCACAGAAAGGAGACGAAGAATGAAAAACCATAGCAACACTTGGACCATCATACGCAAAGAGTTCGCCCGCTTCTTTGGCGACCGCCAGCTGGTGTTCACCTCTGTCATCATGCCCGGTCTGCTGATATATCTTATCTACAGCCTCATGGGCGTGGGCATCCGCAATATGGAGACCCAGGGCGAACAAGACCTCGTCACTGTGCATGTGGAGAACATGCCCGAAAGCATGGCAGCCCTCCTCGCACCTACCGACAGCAGCATGGCCCTGCTGCAGCACCCCTTCGGGCAGGACGACATCGATGCCCTGCAGGACAAGGACCTCAATGCGGTGTTGATACGTTTCCCGTTGAACTTCGACTCGCTGGTTGCCGCCTATTCGCCTCAGAGTGGCACACTGGCTCCCAATGTCGAAATCTACTACAACTCGGCCAACAACGCCACCAGCCGTGTCTATTATGCCATCGACGGGGCATTGACCGCTTACGAGAACAGCCAGTCGAACCTCTTCGACATCAACCGTGCCGACAGCGAAGAGCAGAGTTTCGACCAAGCTACCGACGACCAAGTGGTGGGCGACATACTCAGCAAGCTCATCCCCATGCTCATCATTATGATGCTCTTCAGCGGCACCATGGCCATTGCCCCCAGTGCCATTGCGGGCGAAAAAGAGCGCGGCACCTTCGCCACCCTCCTCGTTACACCCATGAAACGCTCTGAACTGGCATTAGGCAAGATTGTCTCGCTCAGCAGCATCGCCCTGCTCAGCGGTCTCTCCAGCTTTATCGGCATCGCCCTCTCGCTGCCCAAGATGATTTCAGCCAGCAGCGAGGAGATTAACATCCCCTTCAACTATACCACCAACGACTATATAGCCCTGCTGTTGGTCATTCTGGCATCGGTGCTTATCATGGCCTCTGCCGTCAGCCTGCTCTCCGCCCTTGCCAAGGACGTGAAGAACGCCGGCACCATGATTACCCCCTTCATGCTGGTCGTCATGCTGGCAGGCCTGCTGCCCATGTTCCAAACCAGCACCCCGGAGAACCTCGCCGTCTACTTCATCCCCTTCTACAATGCCATCGAGGTCATGTCCGACGTCTTCGCCCACTCCATGCGCTGGACGCCCGTGCTCATCACCCTAGTCTCCGACATCGTCTACACCGGTATCGCCACCTGGGGCCTCACCCGCATGTTCAACAGCGAGAAAATCATGTTCGCAAAATAATTTCAGAATAGTCGGAGTAATCGGAATATTCAGAATCCTCCGATTACTCCGATAAAAAACACTCCTATGAAAAACCTCAAACTCTACATCGCCATCGCCTTCGGCCTTATCTGGGCAGCAGGTCTGGTATTTTATCTCTCTGGAACCAATGTCGCCTCCTTCGCAGGGGCAACCCAATTGTTTGCTTCCATCTGTATGCTTATCCCACTGGTGGCAACGCTCATCTGTCAGAAAGTGAACAAAGAACCCCTCTTGCGCAACCTCGGAATCAGCTGGAAGGTCAACCGCTGGTGGTTCCTCGGTTGGTTCACCTTCCCCGTCATCGCGCTGCTCACGCTGCTCTTCACCCACTGGATAAGCGGCCTTAACAACACCGACCTTGGCGTAACGCTGCCTTTCGGCACTATGAACGGTCCCGCGGGCATGACGGCATTCGTCCTCCTCTCGGGCATGTTGGCGGGTGTCACCATCAACGCCCTCTTTGCCTTCGGCGAGGAGGTGGGCTGGCGCGGATACCTGCTCAAGCAGTTCGAAGGACGGTCGTTCCTCGGCACCGCCGTCGTTATCGGCATCATCTGGGGGCTGTGGCACGCACCGCTCATCCTCATGGGGCACAACTACCCGCAGCATCCCCAATGGGGCGTCCTCATGATGGTAGTGATGTGCATACCCATGAGCTTCATCATCCAGTATTTCCGCGTCAAGAGCGGCTCCGTCATCGTGGCAGCCATCATGCACGGCACCTGCAACGGTGTGGCAGGTCTGACGATGGTTTTTCTCAGCCTTGACAAATACAACGACCTCATCGACGGTGCCGCCGGCCTTGCCGGCATCCTCGCCATGCTGGTGGTCGCCGCGGTCATCTTCCTCTTCGACCGCTACGTCACCCGCGACCGCATCTGCACCTCCAAGCTGACCGGCATCGTAGGGGCTGACCCCTCTGTTCGCCCATAGGACTCCCATTTATCGCTAAAAAGCACCCTTTTTTGGTGTCTTGAAGAAACACCGTACAAGCAGTCTTGTACGGTGTTGCGACTATAGGGAGCAACATCTCAAAAATGCATAGTGCGGCGATAGTCAAAACGTAACAAAACTGCATCTCGTAGAGACGCGCCAATGAAGACGAATTAATAGAGCCTTTTTTTTGTCTTATATATCGCCTCCGCCCCCTTTCGGCCGCTCCCACACCTAGGCTTTCCACCGCCTCGCGCTCGCCTGACTCCCAGTGAACTTCCCTCCTTCAAGGGTTCATCAAGGGTTGTTTATCGCTGTAGGAGCCTATAACTGCCCCACAAAAGGCGGCGCGAAGTCGGCATCTCGAGGGAGGAAGAGGGTCCGAACGCCTCAACGGAGGCAATCCCGCATGTGGGATGCGCCCGCCTGTTTCCGACAGGCCATTTGCCAAGCTCTCAAGCACCCGAGCCGTTCCTAAACTCCTTTGGCGTGCAGCCTTTCAGGCGGCGGAAGAAGCGTGCGAAGGAGGCCGTCTCGGCGAAGTGGAGGCGGTCGGCAATTTGGGCGACGGAGAGCGTGGTGGTCTGTAGCAGCCATGCGGCCTCCATCAGCAGCATCTGGTCGATGTATTCCACCACCGTGCGGCCCGACACCTGGCGCACGATGCGCGAGAGGTAGGTGGTGGTGATGCAGAGCTCGGTGGCATAGAAGGCGATGTCGCGGTGCTCGGCATAGTGCTGCGACAGCAGACGCAGAAAGTCGAGATAGATTTCCTCGACGCGTTTGGGGAAACGGTGGCGGTCGATGCTCCGCTCCTGCGTGGCGGTCAAGTCATTCAGGAAGAGGTTGTAGAGCAGGCGCAGGCTTTCGTCGTGCTGTGGGTGGGGGGCTCTCAGATAATAGAGAGCCAGCCGCATGAGGTTCTCCAAATGTGCGGCATCGGTAGGTTGTAGCTGGAGTTTCGGCTCGGTCTGCTCGACGAGGGAGAAGTAGGCGGCGCGGATGGCGCTGTGCATGTTCGACGAGCGGAGCGTGAAGGTCTCGTCGGCCAGCAGGCAGATGCCACGATAGTCGTCGGAGGCGGCGATGATGCGCATAGGCATGCCCGGTGCGTAGGGGTAGAGGTCGTTCTTGGTGAGCGTGAACTGCTGCTTGTTGTAGGCGATGGTCAGCCATCCCTGCAAGACAAGCGTATAGGTATAGCAAGCCATGGTGTCCTGCAGCCGGTTGGCAAGAAAAGTGATATGCGCGTCAGTCGTGCAGCAAAACACCTTCAAGTCATCCTCGCACAGAAACCCCTCGCCGTAAATCACTCGTAATCCTTCTGATAAACTGTACATTCTTCGTCTGTTTTAAACTGCAAAGATACGATTATTTTTGAAACTATTTCGTTTGGGTCAGTATTTCCTATAGTACTATACCTTCGTTATAGCCAAATACTGTGGACGAAAAACTTTCGTGAATATTAGTTATTCCTCCATTTATTTACAGCAGATTTTACCCAAGGTTCAAAGATTGGCTTGAGTTCATATTCAAGCATTTCTCTGTTTGCGCGGTGGCCGCATTTATTAACAGAAATCACATCACCGTAGTATTTAAAACCTTCTTTATATTTTTCTCCAAATAGTTCGTCGTGGTCTGAAAAAAGTCCGAGCGTTACAAGTGTATCGTCAAAATTTATTTGATTAAGCTTGCTTTCATACTTTGCTGCATCTTTAACAAATTCATCGGCTGCTCCGATTTTAGGAAGTTCAACGGATGGATTCATACAAGGATTTATTAATACCTTTACAACATTTCTCAAGAAAAGAGAAATAAATGCACCGTAAGAGCTTGCAATAACTACATTTACATTATTATCGTATATATAATCTTGCAATATAGCTAAAGCATTTTCAATGTTGTTTTGCGGATAGTCTATACAATGAACAGAATGCTCTTGAAAGACTTCTTTCAACAACTTTGCTGTAGTAGATTCTGAACTTCCGTTATAGCCGTATATATAGAGTATATTCATCTTGTTTTGTTTATCGATGCAAATATAATGATATTTTTTGATTTAATTGTTAAATAAATGTCAATAGTCATAATTAGCTCATAGCATTTGAACTTTTCTTCGTAACTTTGCAATCCGAAATATAATCTAAACGACAATGAAAAAGAATTTGTCGAAATCACGATACACAGCATTTTGCCAATGTCCGCGCAACATGTGGCTCAGTGTCTATAAACCAGAATTGGCCGAGATTGACGATTCGGCTGAGGCTCGTTTTGAGAAAGGCACAGAGGTGGGTGAACTGGCCAAACGATTATTCCCAAATACTGTTGATGTCACAACGCGTGATGGCGACCGTCTTGATTTGGCTGCCATGATTGAGAAGACGCATCAATGCATCGCTGACGGAGCAGAATGCATTGCTGAGGCTGCTTTCTCTCTCGACGGTTGCTATTGTGCTGTCGACCTGCTGCGGCGCGAAGAAGATGGCTGGGCCATCTATGAGGTGAAGAGCAGTACCTACAAGAGCGATAAGGACGACACTGAGGAGCATCTGAGGGTCTATCTTCAGGATATAGCCTACCAGCGTTATGTATTGGAGCAATGCTGCATAAAGGTTTCTGGCACCTACCTTGTGCGTCTCGACAGCAACTATGTGCGGGGTGAAGAACTTGACTTGAACGGCCTGTTTCATATCAAGGACGTTGCAGAACTGATGAAGAACGAGTACTTGAAAATTCCGTACAACATCTCTGTGGCGAAGCGCATACTGCAAGGTTTGGACATGCCCGATGCCGACATCGATGTACACTGCAACAAGCCTTATTCCTGCGCATTCTTCAAGTACTGCCTCGGAGAAGTACCGCAGCCGAATGTTTTTGACCTCTACCGCATGAACTTCGACAAGAAATGTGCCTTGTACCGCGAGGGTAAGGTTGATTTTGAAAGCCTGCGTGACGTGTCGCTGACGGAGATGCAGCAGCTGCAGGTGGAGAGTTTTCTTAATGGGACATCGTTTGTGGATGCCGATGCCATACGTCAGTACCTCGCACAGCTGAGTTACCCACTCTACTTCCTCGACTTTGAGACCTACCAAGATGTCGTACCGCAGTTCCCCGGGACAAGGCCCTACCAGCAGATAACATTCCAGTATTCGCTGCATTATATAGAACATGAAGGGGGAGAAATTAAGCACAAGGAGTTCCTTGGCGAGTCGGGCACCGACCCGCGTCGGGCACTGGCAGAGCAGATATGCAAGGATATTCCGAAAGGAGTATGCACCACGGCCTACAATAAGGGCTTCGAGTGCGGACGCCTGAACGAGCTGGCCGATGCCTACCCCGACTTGGCCGACCATCTTCGTGATATTGCCAACCATATCGTCGACCTTATTGACCCATTCCGTCAGAAGATGCTCTATCTGCCAGAGATGAACGGCTCGTTCAGCATCAAACGTGTTCTGCCGTCGCTCTTCCCCAACGACCCAGAGCTGGATTATCATAACCTCACTGGCAGCGTCCACGACGGCGGTGAAGCAATGGATATCTTCCCCCGCATCAAAGACATGCCTCCCGCCGAAGCCGCTGCTGCCTGCGAGTCATTGCTCCGCTACTGCGAACTCGACACCTGGGCGATGGTAAAGGTGTGGGAGAAATTGAAAGAAACCATCAAATAAGCTATCAATATGCAAGAAAAAATTTCCACTCAAAAACAGGCTCTATATAGATGCTATAAAAATGACCCATCTTCACCATCGGAAGACATGTATAGCAGTAGTTTGTTTGACCTAATTGGCAAGAAAGAACCAGACCAAACCAAGTCTCTTGGGTATGTCTTAGCACATTCCAGCCATGTAAGGTATTTTCTACTAGAGAAAATTATTGGCGCCAAGCGGGCAAAGAATCTGATGGCTTGTAACTGTATTGTTGATTGTGAATTTCTGCTGGGGAACGATAGGAATACTAATGAAAGGGCGGATATCGTAATCCGATTTCCTGAACATAATGAAATCGTCATTATTGAGGCGAAGAGTTTGAATGCGAAAACGAAAGCAGACTATGCCATCAATCAGGCTATGGGATATGCAAGAAAAATGAATTTTGACAAATGCACAATTGTTTCATTGACAAACAGCAAAATGTATGGAATAGGCAACCATAAAGATGACATTTATGAAACAATTGCATTGCAATGGAGTGATATTATTGACATTTTTGACAACGTTGTACGCAAAAACAGAGACAACGTGGTTTCATTGGAAAAAGATTTTCTTAACTATATTTTAAAAATAAAAGGTCTTATGAAATACTACGACATTGAAGTCTTGTCAATTCCCGCAGGCGGATCCATAGATGGTGTTGAAAAAGCCGGCATATACGAATGTCCATCGGAAGATGCGCCATACAAGAGCAGAGGGGAACATAAGCCTCTCTTTATTGCTTTCCGAGGAGAAAAGGGGTTGGTCAGAAAATTGTACAAGGTAGCAGAACTAATTTCCATCCCTATTGCAGGTCCTGACTATGCTATCGCTAAAGAGAGTCTTGACCTTAATCTTGTTGAAAAGATTGAGAAATACAAGGAAGTTGTCAGCTATGACACGGAAAATAAAGACGAACGTCCCAAATGGGTATTTTTCCTTGATGAAGAAAAAAGCATTACGTTGCCTCATCCTGTGATCTACAAAAAAAATAACACTTTTGTTGAAACCAAAAGACCTTTGCGTGATTATTTCGACGAAAATAAAAGGGATGGAGATTATATTGTGTTTTCTTGAGAATTTAACATATCTTTAACATTTAATTTGAAAATAATGCAGATATTTGCATTGTTGACAAATTAAATGTTAAAGATATGGTAATACATCAAGACAATCTCGCGTTCAGCGTAATCAACGACAATGAAGTAAAAGTCCTGCACCTCTATCCCCGCACGAGCGATGTGACACGTCTCGTCATCCCGCCGCATGTGCAAGGTTACCGCGTCTCCGTCATCGCCAAGAAAGCATTCTATGAGTGCACCAATCTGCGCCGCGTTCAGTTGCCGCCCTACCTGCGCAGCATCGAAGATGAAGCTTTCGGTCTGTGCGAGAAGCTCGAAGAAATAACCCTTCCCGACAGCATTACGCATATTGGTAAAGCTGTGTTCGAGGGTACATTCGCATTGCAGAAAGTTGTGTTGCCGCGTAATCTCAACTCACTGCCCGAAGCACTCTTCTACGACAGCGCCGTGAGCGAAGTGACGCTGCCCGACAGCATCACCGAGATTCCCACTGCCTGCTTTTACGACTGCCGCAACCTGCATCGCATTGTGCTGCCCACCACTGTTACCAGAGTAGCGTCAGACGCGTTCCACTACTGCGTCAATCTTAATGAAGTCGTTGGCCCCACTGCCATCGACCATATAGATATGTTTGATGGTGAAAAAGAGTATCAAATAAAAGCCATTAAATACTAAATCTTCATAGTTTTATCTGATTACCACCCTTTTAGCAAAGAATGAAAAAGATACTTTATATTGATATGGACAATGTGCTTGTCGACTTCCAGTCGGGACTCGACAAGGTGGATGAGGCGACAAAGCAAGCCTACGAAGGCCATTTGGACGATATTCCAGGACTCTTCGGGTTAATGGATCCTATGCAAGGAGCTATCGACGCGGTACATCGGCTGGCCAAAGAATATGACTGCTATATCCTTTCCACAGCTCCATGGTGCAATCCGTCGGCTTGGAGTGACAAACTGCAATGGGTAACACACCATTTGGATGATGTGTTCCACAAGCGACTTATAATCTTGCACCACAAAAATCTCTGCCGAGGTGACTATCTTATTGACGACCGTGCTAAGAATGGTACGGACAGTTTTTGTGGTGAGTGGATTCGTTTCGGTTCCGAAGAGTTCCCCGACTGGGGGAGCGTACTTGCATATTTGAGCAGATAAGAAATAATTAACAAACACATAACAACAATGAAAGATTTACAACATTTAAACGAGATTACACAAGAAATGAGTTATTGTTTTCTGTACCTGCCTTAATTATTAGACTTGTTTCGTTTGGGTCAGTTTTCGTTTCAGTTGGGTTGTCTGTTTATTGGGAATTTAGGCGTATCTTTGCAATTTGAAATTGAAATTAATATCATTTTGAATCAACTTAATAATCATATCATTATGACTAAAGAAGAAGCTTTAAAGAATTTCGCCATGTTCGGTGCTGCATGGTTCGGTAACAGCAAACAGCATTTCGCTTTCTCGGCCTACGACCGCCTGCAAGGCTGGAACAAACTGGCCGACAAATGGAAGGAAGAGGCCGAAGAGGAGTGGGAGGAGGCCGAAGAGGTTCTGAACCGCCTGGTGGAGCTTGGTTACAAGCCCGCTGAGTTGCAGGAGATGATGAAGACCATGGAGTTTCCTTTCTACGACGACCCGAAACAGCAGATTGAGTCGGACTACGAGCCCAATGCCGTGAAGATGATGAGCGAGATGGCCGCTGCTTTCGCCGACGACTATCCCACCCAGAAACTAATCCAGAAATGGATTGACGGCGAGAAGGACCACATGGCTTGGGAGGCTCAGTACCTCAACTACATCGAGAAACTCGGTTACGAGAATTTCCTCACCGCAATGATGTAAGCCATGAAAGATAAGGTATTACAAGCCATGCGCGAGTTTGGCGCACCCGTCAACGCGGGGAAGATTGCCGAGATTACAGGCATAGACCGCAAAGAGGTCGATAAGGCCTTTGCCGAACTGAAGAAGGAGGGCGCGATTGTATCGCCCGTCCGCTGCAAATGGGAACCGGCTAATTGAGAAATCTGACTTCGAATGAAGCATCTCTTTGTTTGAGGCAGATGAATTTTTTCTTCAAGGGGGGAGGGTGCAGACTCTCCCCTTTTATCACTAAAATGAAATCTGTTATGTCAAAATATAATGTCCATGTAAATACATCTATGATCCCGAAAAGGGGGATCCGAAAAACAATATACCGGCAGGAACTCCATTTGAAGACTTGCCTGACATTTGGCGTTGCCCTCGCTGCAAACGGAAGAAAGAGAAATTTGTCAAACAAGAAGAATAATACATCATGCAAATCAAGTCAATAACCTTTCAAGACGGTGGCTTTATGACCCAGCAGTGGGCCCTTGGCGGCAAGGACGAGGCCGCAAAATATGATGCCAATATCAAGTATCGCTCTGGCCTTTACAACTACCTCATCGACACCGGCAGCGAGGTGATTCTCGTGGACACCGGTTTGCCCGCAGGGTCGCCCGAACAGGTGCCAGAAAAGGACACGATGATTTTCACAGGCTACAACACGCAGAATTACATGGACGGCTTCCGCGCCCTCGGCTATAAGCCTGAGCAGGTGACGAAAATCCTTCTGACCCACCGTCACAGCGACCACAGCGGTGAGTTGAAGAGCTTCTCCAACGCCAAAATCTACGTCAATGAGGAGGAATTGGAAGCCGACGAGCTGCAAGGCATTCAGAACATCGTGCCCGTGAAGTTCACCGATGGCCCTTACTACAATTTCCCCGAATGCCAGAAGATTGCCGACGGCATTTACTACATCAAGGCGAAGGGTCACACCAAGGGCAACAGCATTGTGATTGCCGAGAACGACGGGCTTTTCTATATGTTCCAGGGCGACGTGACCTACACCGACGAGGCGCTGTACGAGAACCGCCTCTCAGCATTCAACAGCCATTGGGACGATGCTCGCGTAACCCTCGACCGCGTGCGCGAGTTTGTGGCCAACCACCCCACGGTGTATCTCTCCACCCACACGCCCCTCGGTCCTGAGAATCTTGTCGCAAAGCGCATTGTGGACTTGAACAATATGCCCGAGCCCCTGCCCATCGGCGAGATTGTCTACAAGACCAAGAGCGGCAAGTATGTCTGCTCTATCTGCGGCTACGTCTATGACCCCGCAGAGCATGACGGTGTGGCTTTTGAAGACCTGCCCGACGACTGGAAGTGCCCTCGTTGCAGACAGCCCAAGGACAGATTTAACCCGGCATAACCCCGATAGTATGGACCTTGGTGCCTACATGGCGGAGAGCATCCGCAACATCATGGCGAAGGCCTACCTCAATGTGTTGGGCAATCCGCACGAGGCTCGCTTTGTGGCGCGGATGCAGCGCACCATCACCAAAGCCGAACGGCGGCGCAAAGCGTACCTCGAGAAAGAGGGTGTCGCGGTGCCGCCGTTCCTCATTGCCAGCATCGCCACCACCTGTAACCTGCAGTGTAAGGGCTGCTATGCCCGCAAAAACGGCATCGCCGACGACACCTCCTCGAAAGAGACGCTCACGCCCGAGCAATGGGGTGCCATCTTTCGTGAGGCTGCCGAACTGGGTGTCAGCTTCTGCCTGCTGGCCGGAGGCGAGCCACTCACACGACGCGACCTCCTGGAGAGTGCCGCCGAGGTGGAGGACATCATCTTCCCCGTCTTCACCAACGGCACAATGATTGGCGCGGTGTACACCGAGTTCTTCCGCAAGCATCTCAACATGGTGCCTGTCATCAGCCTTGAGGGCGAACTGGCCGCCACCGACGAGCGGCGCGGCAAGGGGGTCTTCCAGCGGGCGTTGCTCTCGATGGAGATGCTCCACAAGGAAAAGCTCTTCTTCGGCACCAGCATCACCGTCACCACCGATAACTATCGCGAGGTGACCTCCGAAGCATTCCTCAGCCACCTCGTCTCGCTGGGCTGTCGGCTGGTGTTCTATGTGGAGTACGTCCCCTTCGACGAGACAACCGCCCATTTGGCTTTCCGTGATGAGCATGTGGCCGAGATGGAACAGATTGTGGAGCAACGGCGCGAACAATTCAAGGAGATGATATTCCTCAGCTTCCCCGGCGACGAAAAGGCACTGGACGGCTGTATGGCCGCCGGACGCGGGTTCTTCCATATTGGTCCCGACGGTGCCGCCGAGCCCTGTCCCTTCTCTCCTTTCAGCGACACCAATGTCGCCCGCGACGGTCTCCGAGCCGCTATTGCCTCACCCCTGTTCCATAAAATCCGCAACGCCCGTGCCCTCGGTTGGGAACACACTGGTGGCTGCACCCTCTACGAACACCGCGAAGAAGTGGAGGCCATGATGAATTGAAAGTTGAAAATTGAAAATTAGCTCCGCGTATCACGCGTTTATACTTTGTGATACGTGCGATACGTGGAGAATTGAAAAATAAGATATGACAACAGCAATACGTTACTACAGCAGATTTGGCCACACCAAGCAAATGGTGGAGGCCGTCAAAGACATCGTGGGTGCAGACCCCAAGACCGTAGCAGAACCCCTCGCCGAGCCAGTCGACGTGCTCTTCCTCGGCGCTGGAGTGATGCTGGGAAAGGTGGACGGCAGCGTGATGCAGTTCATCAATTCCCTCACGCCCAACAAGGTGAAGTGTGTGGTCTGTTTCGGTTCGTGCGCCATCATCAAGTCGCCCGTACCGCAGATGCGCAAAGCCCTCGAAGCTCGTGGCATCAAAGTCAGCGAGCAAGAGTTCACCTGTCCTGGTGCCATGGGACCCGTCAAGGCCGGTCACCCCGATGCCAACGACATCGAGAACTTCAAGACATTCGTCAAATCAGTAATCAACAAATAGCCAGCAACAGGCGTCCTCCTTTCGCCAGTCCGCTGCAAGTGGGAGCCAGCCAAGTAAGGCCTCCATTATCCCAAACAAAAAAGCCGAGACCATTGCTGGCCACGGCTTATGTTAAATTCCGTTGCCTTGCCGCCCTGCAGACAATATAAACTGCATCGCGGCGTTATCTGTTGTGATAAACTACTATCTGATATGAAGAAAACTATACATTTTGTAATGTCGACACTATGCTTAGTAATGGTCGCACTTGGAGCCCTGATGGCCTGTAGCAGAAACGACGGGAACAAAAACAATGAGACTGCAAATATGAACGACGAATGCCTTATCTGCGGTGAGAAACTGGAGTACCTCGACCGCGACACGTTGATGGAGTGCGTGCTCTGCCATCATCAAGAGAATAGCAAGACACGCTGTAAAAACGGCCACTATGTGTGCAGCGAATGCCACATGGCCGGAATGGACTCGGTAATCGCCCTCTGCCTTGAGGAGACCAGCACCAACCCCATCTCCGTGTTGGAGAAGATGATGTCGCAACCATTCTGCCACATGCACGGGCCTGAGCACCACGTGTTGGTGGGTGCAGCACTGCTGACAGCCTACAACAACTGTTTGTCCGACACGACCAAACTCGACCTCGTGGAGCTGCTGCCCGAGGTGATGAGTCGTGGCCGTCAGGTGCCGGGAGGTGCCTGCGGATACATGGGTGCCTGCGGAGCAGCCATCAGCACAGGCATCTTCATGTCGGTTATCACTCGCAACACACCCCTGTCCACCGACACATGGCGTCTTTGCAACCTCTGTACATCGCGGGCGCTGGAGCAGGTGGCACTCAATGGCGGTCCTCGTTGTTGTAAGCGTGACTCGTATCTATCAATCCTCACGACGATTGACTTCGTGAAGGAGAACCTTGGTGTTGAGATGGAGAAGTCCGAGATCGTATGCTCGCGCAGCCAAATCAACAACCAGTGCATCGGTAAGAAGTGCCCATTCTCGCCTGTGAAATAGTAGCTCCCATAGCCACCACACAACGAAAGCCGAGACCATCGTTGGCCTCGGCTTTCGTCGTTTTAGTGTGTCGCACTCGGCTTACATCTCCGAAAGTTTTTTATAACCTTCGTAGCACAGTTTGGCGTTGCGCTTGGTGGCGACGAAGAGTTCTTCGGCCTCCAGGGGGAAGGTCTTCATCAGCGAGTTGTAGCGCAAACTATTCATCCTCATCTGATTTCCATATATATGTATCTCCAGTACAGACAATTTTACCATCTACGAAGTCCACACCATTGTCACGAAGCCATTCTTCAGCTTTTGCGGTGTACCAATTGTTTTTGAAAGCATACCACTCATCCGGCAATCCGAGGGTGTAAACCATTTCCGTAAAATGGGCGAAAGGTCTCCGCCTGTTTAATGTCCGATAAAGTTGTTCTGCAATCTTTGGGACCTGCATTCTGGCAAAGCCCTCCATCGCACCGAACGATTCATGCGACGACAGTGGGTCAATCCGTATTACCTCGTCGCCATCGTGTGGCCATAAGCATTCTTCATCCACATAACAAGAATTTGAGATATGGAGATCAATTGCCTGCTCAGTAAGATTCAAATAGAAGCAACCTTCATCAAGATTCATGTCGAGCGCATCTGCAATCTCTTCTATAAGTTGTTCTCGTGATGTAATTTCCATACTTAATGTTTGATAAACTGGCTGAGGATAGACAGAAACTGGTGGACGGTCTGCTTGTCGGGGACGGGGATGTTGAGGGTGGCCTTACCAGTGTTGGGGTCTTCGGAGACGAGGGTGTCGACAAGTTGTTGGGTTTGCTCTGGGTTGGAGAGGGTGTGTACTAAGTTGGTGAGGAAGGTGGTGCCTTGGCTGACAAGGTCGGCGGGATTTGTTGTAGGCAAATGGTCGGAATTGGCGGAGTTGGCGGGATAATCAGCATGTCCAGAGTAATCGGACTGCTCTGACGGGTTAACTGGGGGGTCCACCTCATCGAAGAGGCTGGTCTGTGTGCCTGAGACGTTGCGCTGAGTTTCTGTTTCTTCATCTGTCGTGGCTTGGGGCTCGCTGGTGTCGGATTCTTGCTCAGACATATCTTCCACGTATTCGGCAACCATCGACATGATGCCCTTGAACTTGTCATCGTTGGCAAATATGGTGTCCTCGCCACCGTCCAGTGCCCCTTCGAAGAGTGACGACTTGAACTTGAGTCGCGCAATCATCTGCTCCTCGAAACTGTTAGCTGAGACGAGGTTGATGACCTGTATGTTGCGCTGCTGCCCAATGCGGTAGATGCGGGCTATGCGCTGTTCCAGTACGGCAGGATTCCAGGGGAGGTCGAGGTTGACAATCAGCGAGGCGGCCTGTAGGTTGAGGCCTGTGCTACCAGCATCGGTGCTGAGGAACACCCTGCAATCGGGCAGGTCGGTGAAGTTGTTTACTAAGTCCTTGCGTTTGGCAGAGGGGATGCCGCCATGCAGGTATTCGAACTTCACGCCGCGGTGAGTCAGTTCTTGTGCCACCAGTCGCGTCATGCGTTCCCAACCGCTGAACACCACGGCTTTACCGTCACCCCCCTCCATGAAACTATCAAGGAGATTCATCAACTCGTCTATCTTGGTATCGTAGCGTGACTCTTGGTCTAGGATAAAGGTGCTGTCGCACACCATGCGCATCTGCGAGAGGAGCAAGAGCAGCCGTTTGCGGTCTTTCTCACTGAGAAAGTGCATCCGCTTCCATTTCAGTACTAGGGCTGCGACTCCCGACCTAAACTCGTCATGCATCTCGCGCTGCTCAGCTGTCATCGGTACGAAGAGGTTTTGGTCCATGCGGTCGGGCAATTGCAGGTGGACATCGCTTTTGCGACGGCGCAGCATGATGTGGCTGAGGCGTTGCTTGATAGAGTTTAGGTTACGGTAGCCCACAACTTTGCCATTGTCTTCGATGATAATGTGGTCGTTGCGGAACTTGTAGTAGGGGGCGAGAGCAAATTGGTCAACCAGTTCGACGATGGAATAGAGCTCTTCAAGCTTGTTCTCCAACGGGGTGCCAGAGAGTAGCACAGCGTATGGCGAACTGATGTGGCGGGCGGCACGGGCTATCTGTGTGTCCCAGTTCTTCAGCCGCTGCACCTCGTCCATAATCACCATATCGGTCTCCATGCGTCGCAACACTTTCAGGTCGTTGCAGACAGAATTATAGGAGACAATCTTGTAGGGTTGCTCCATCTTGTACTGTTCGAGACGGCGAGTGTGCGGCCCCTCTATGACTAGCACTTCGCGGTGCGTAAACCTTTCAATCTCGCGTTTCCATTGGTATTTGAGCGAAGTGGGGCAGACGATGAGAACATTTTCCACAAAACCCTCACGGCGAAGCAGCTCGGCGGTGCCGATAGCCTGTATGGTCTTGCCGAGACCCATCTCGTCGGCAATGATGGCACGTCCTGCCGTGGCAGCGAAACGGATTCCCTCTTTTTGATAGGGATAGAGCTGCGTGTCAAGCAAGGTGTCAATCTGTGCATCAGTATATTTCTCTTCTATCAATGTGCGTCGTTGAAGTCCTTCACGAAGGTCGACCACATAGTCAATGGCATCAGAATAGCAACGGAAATCCGAATCGAAATGCGCGGCTGCTGAAAGGAAATGGTCGAAATGAGAAATGGCTTCGTCGCGGAGATGACCGTGCGAGTCGAAATATTGCTTGGCGAGCTGCTCCATCTCCTCACGGTGATTGCTGCCGATGCGGATGGATACTTTGCGACCGTCGCGATAAGAAAGATAGACAGAAGAATAGGACGGAGTAGCAACCACACGGCGACCCTCTTTCATCTTGAGTTTTACAGCCTCAAGATGTTTGCATGTGCCGAGTTGTGAGGTCTTGAAATCCATGCACGAGCAATAGTTCCACGAGCTGTTCTCGCCACGAAACACCACCTTGTATTCCTCCTTGCTCTTGGGATTGATGACTCGGTATTCACCCGGACAGAGCCTAGCATCTACGGCCTGCACTCCCAGCATCTCGCGCTCCGCAGCCTGCCGCCGCAATGTGCGTTGCCATTCTTCAAGGCTCATGTTGTCAGGCTTCACCACATTGCTTAGCCTTGCTTCGGGCTTCTTCTTTTCAGTTTGGGCTTGCTTTTCTTGAGTTTTCGTAGAGGTCGAGTTCTGCTTCTTTGTCATATCACATCATGCGATTATATTGTCGTACGGCTATCAATAGTTCTGCTTGTTGATTTCGAAGTAGGCCTGGGGGTGGTTGCAGACGGGGCAGACCTCGGGGGCTTGGGTGCCGACGACGATGTGGCCGCAGTTGCGGCATTCCCACACCTTCACTTCGCTCTTGGCAAAGACCTCTTTGGCCTCGACGTTGTGGAGCAGGGCGCGGTAACGCTCCTCATGGTGCTTCTCGATGGCGGCCACGCCACGGAACTTGGCGGCCAGCTCGGGGAAGCCCTCGGACTCGGCGGTGCGGGCAAAGCCTTCGTACATGTCCGTCCACTCGTAGTTCTCACCTGCGGCGGCAGCGGCCAAGTTCTCGGCGGTGGTGCCGATGCCGTTCAGTTCCTTGAACCACAGCTTGGCGTGCTCCTTCTCGTTCTCGGCGGTCTGCAGGAAGAGAGCGGCAATCTGCTCAAACCCCTCCTTCTTGGCCTTCGAGGCGAAGTAGGTGTACTTGTTGCGTGCCTCGCTCTCGCCAGCAAAGGCGGCGTGCAGGTTCTTCTCCGTCTGTGTGCCAGCGTAAGGGTTGGCGGGTTTCGGCTCCTCGATGGGTTCGAATTTCTCCTTGCCCTGCTTGCAGCGCGGACATTTCCAGTCGGCAGGCAGTGCCTCAAAAGGTGTTCCGGGGGCTATGCCCTGTGTGGGGTCGCCAT
>JAEEGK010009240.1_pt1 | contig 23073 bp, 12 predicted proteins | sample 8958771 | NCBI WGS metagenome assembly JAEEGK01 (sample SAMN16246547, study PRJNA631951) | gut metagenome | biome: gut microbiome; feature: rumen; material: SC-attached | host: Bos | place: Iran: Karaj | collected 2018-10 | reverse complement strand
GGTGGGCTACTACTACCCGAACATCTGGGTGACCGACAAGGGCCTGAAGGACGGTAAGTTCGAGGTCTACAACGAGAACTTCTTCAAGACGCTCGACGACCTGGAGCTCGAGTGGTTCGTCGGCGGTGCCGGCGACCATCACCATGATAACCCCGGCCGTCCCGCAGGCATGACCTTCGGCCACGGCGGCAAGACCGACATCAGCGGCATTCAGCCCCAGCAGCGCAAGCTCATCACCGACGAGCAGCTTAGGCAGACCATTGAGCGCGTGCTCGGCCATCATGGCGACGACAGCGAGGTGTTCGTCATCTTCCAGTTCAAGTCGAAGAACGGCGCGCCCCTCATCGACAAGGGTCAGGTGCTCGCCCGTCAGCAGTTCGCACTCAACGAGTATAAGTTCCCCGAGCTGTCCACCGCCGCCGCTGCCAAGGTTGCCAAGGAGGAGACCAATACCTACGTCAAGTTCACGGCCGCCGGCACCGACTTCTCCGTCGGCAAGCGTACGGGACTCATCGACTACCTGAACATCGACGGCCAGCGCATGCTGCAGTTCCGCGAGAGCATCCGTCCCGAGTTCTGGCGCGCCCCGACCGACAACGACTACGGTGCCGGCCTGCAGCGCCGTTTCCAGACATGGAAGAACCCGCAGATGCGCCTGAAGAGCACCACTGTGGGCGACAATTCCGTTGTCGCCACCTTCGACATGCCCGACCAGAAGGCAACCCTCACCATGACCTACACGCTGACCGCCGAGGGCGAGGTCATCGTCCGCGAGCAGCTCTCTACCGACAAGGAGGCCAAGGTGAGCAACATGTTCCGCTACGGCATGCAGCTGCAGATGCCTCGTCAGTACGACCGCATCGAGTACTACGGCCGCGGACCTGCTGAGAACTACTGCGACCGCAACTCCAGCGAGTTCATAGGCGTATATAATAATAAGGTGCAGGACGAGTACTTCGAGTATGTCCGTCCGCAGGAGTCGGGCAACCACACCGACGTCCGCTGGTTCCGCGTCGTCGACGGGCAGGGTAGGGGACTCGAGTTCTGCTCGAACGCGCCGATGGAGGCCAGTGCCCTGCCTTACACCGTCGACCAGCTTGACGACGGGCCCAACAAGGACAAGGCCTGGGGACGTCACTCCGGCGACCTCATCCCTGCCGGCCGCACGCAGGTGCACATCCAGCAGCGCCAGTTCGGTCTGGGCTGTGTCAACTCGTGGGGTGCCTGGCCGCGCAATGAGTACCAGCTGGGCTACAAGGACTACGACTTCACCTTCGCCATCAAGCCCCTCCGCTGACGGTCAGCCTATTTTGACGGTCAGATTATCTGCCGCTCTCCCCTCCCATCGTAGGGGAGGGGCAGGGGGTGGGGTCACTAACTTCCAGTATTCTAAATATGTACTGACCCCACCCCCGACCCCTCCCCTACAAGGGAGGGGAGAACGGCGGATGGTCTACCCGTCATATTTGTCTCCCCGTCTACCCGTCCAATTAGCTTAGCCGTCTAACCGTCATAATAGTCTCTCCGTCTACCCGTCATAATACTCTCCCCGTCTACTAAACTAAATCTGTGAGATCTGTGAGATCTGTGTGCCATAAAACTGCTGCTTCCGACTTTCGCCGATGTTTCATTCTTGATTCGAAAGTTTTTCCTTTTGTAACTTTCTCAGCAGAATGACCCAAAAAGTTGTATAAATGTTTGGACGTTTCAAATAGAATTACTAATTTTGCACCCGTTTTATATAGTGTAGCAGATACAACCATCAACGTGCAAGCCCCTGCCGAAAGGGAGCGACGACTATCTTTTCAGAATAATAAATAAAAACGATACATATTTGATAAACAGTAATTAGTATGAAAAAGACTACTTTGTTGCTTTGTTTATTCATGGTGTCAGTGATGATGCCACAAGTGGTTTTGGCCGAGGGTGAGCCAACCACAACAACCTTGTCAGCTTCATCTCCGGTTATTACCAAGAGTTCAGACGGAGTCTTGACAATTACGTCTACGGCTGCCGGTGAGTTGAAGTCGTATGTGGTAGATAATGCATCTGCTCACAGCACTGAGATTGAGGCTATGCAGACTTGCACTTCACTTGTGCTCATTAACAAGTTCAGCTCTGATGATCTCGATGCCGTCAAGAATGATAGAGGCTTCATTTTCACGGTAGTCGATATGTCTCGGGCAAAATTCCCGATGCTAACTAATCGTACATATTCTCTTTATAATACCGAAACGCCATCTGACGGTGTCAATGATAAAAAATACGTGGTTGGCGGTACGTACTACAAAAGTAAGAAAGAAATCAATATATATGAGATTGAATGTAGTGCTGTCCCTTCTGGTACGAATCCAACATACAGGGACGACAAGTGTCATTTGGATATAGTATCGATTGTTGGCCAGAACACAGGCTATTACAAATTAAAGCATGCTTTGTTTTTTAAAGTTGTAGATATAACTGGTGGTCTTCCTCAGTATATACGTGTTGATGAGAGCACGCTAACTCCGGGGGTGGGCTATACATTTAAGCAAGGTTGGAATACTACTAATATGACGACTGCGAATGGTGCTTCTAATCTTTCTGTTGGTGACATTATTGGTGTTGAAGATGTTATAAATAATGAAGTCCAATACATTTATTACAAAGCTGAACAGTACTACGTCTGGGATAAACAAAGTAGCTATAATGATGGGGAAGAAGTAACAAATTACTATCCGGTTTTAAGTGAAGCAAAGCCCGCACCGAATAATGAGGAGGGAGAAATCGTGATTGGTGGAACGTTGTATCTTTACCGTGATGCAAAATGGACGGAGATACTTGAGGAAAATGACGGAGGAGTTATTCGGTTTGAAATTTGGAAGAACACTATTGAGACGGCCATTCTACCTGCTGGTATTTATGCAGATGATCTCAAGGATAATTCGGGCTCTCTTAACAATGTGTGGGCTAATTGCAATCATGTGAAAGAGGTGCGGTCTGGCTCAACAGTTGCAACGATTTCGACAGGAAAAGTTGCAACACTTAATGTCGCTATAGGTTCTGAGGAATTTAATCGAATGAAAGGCATCATTAGGATAAACGACCTTATAGCGCAAGAAGATGCAGATCATCTGAAGTCAAGTGTCGGTATGGCTGGAGGACTCCATGACGGGATATACACTGTTCGAGAATCTCTAAGCAGCAAAATTTCAGCCATTAATGAAGCAACGAGTGATGTTATAGTGCTTGATCTTAAGAATGCAACGGGAGTAGACAAGGCTGCTCTGCAAGGTTTGAATAAATCTACTATAGAGTATATCATTCTTCCAGCCAAACAGACAAAAGACTTTGTCTGCGACTCGACAAATTATTACACAAATGACGTGAAGAATATCAAAGATCTTAAGGCCGTCATATCTTCAGATGAAGACACCTTGGTGGCTTACGTCATTGAGCCGGGAACTCTTGCAGGAGCCAGGTATTATGCTACTGGCGGTAGAAAGAGCGGAATGAACGGAGAATCGTTCATGCCGACATATATGGGTCTGAAATCCATTACCTTGTCTGGTAATCTGAATGCAGACGACATATCAACAAAAGGTGAAAGCAGTGGACTGAGTGGTGAGATGCATACCATTGAGACTATCGATTTGGAAAAGGCCTATTTCCCCAATAATAATGATATGAATTTCCTTGAGGCAGGTTTCCAGGGAGGCCCCAATGACAATTGCCATCTCTCCAAAATCTCGTTGCCTATCGACCCGAGGATGAAACATATTCCAGTAGACTGCTTCAGGAACCTGAAGAGTTTGGATTCACTTTGCATACCTTTCAATTATCAGTATATACACAATGGTGCCCTTTATGACAGCAATGTCGAGCACCTGACTACAACTGACTCTATTGGTGGTGTCGTGATTGATAATGGACCACTTACTTACACATTGTCGGCAAACCTTTTAGAGATTGGCGATGCACCATCACCTAAACTGAATGGAGACGGAATACCGCAAAGCGTTGAAACCTATGTGTTCCCGAAGGAGAACGGTGTGTTGGAAATCTACTCGTTGGCTACCAAAGTGCCCAAGTGCTATCGCTATTCATTCTCTTATGACCTGACATTCGGCTATGGTGGACAGGACCAGACGAAGGTGTATGGCCGTAACAGGTATTTTAACAATGGTGAAGGTAAGAAGAGCTTCATTGTGCTGCGCTATCCCTCGAAGGAAGTATTCAAAAGAAGAAAGGCAAAGGGCAAACCAGTTGAAGTGTCAGGTGGTACAATTGATGATGATTACGCCCTGATGGAAAGAAAGTATACCGACGTTACCAAGGTGTACACGAAGAAGGATCAGACGGGTGCTGTCGATGCTAATGGTGATCCGCTGCTTTGGCCTGCACGTACTGAGGGTAACCGCGCCCATAATCAGGCAAGTGTTGGCGCATTGTGGGACGACTGGTCAAAATCGTACAATGGAGAGAATGGGGCTGAAATCAATGACGGTGAGGGTGGTATCTCGAACGGTAGCCGAAGCATGACTCGTCGTGCAGTAGACCCCGCTGATATGTTACTAGTTGATTTGTCTGTTGGAACATCGACGACAGGCGTAAAAACCGATGCCTATACTTTCACGCCGAAAGAAGATTGGACCAGAATGCTCCAGTATTATAATTTGTCAATGATTTATGATGACATAACATATAATAATATAGTTGTGCATTATACGGCGTCAACCGGCGACTTCAATGTTTATGCTGACGGAATTTATAATCTTCCTCAAAATCAAAATCAGGTTATAATTCCTCTGGATAAAACCACAATAGATGAATTTACAATATATAACTCTAATTCAGGGTACACTTGGAGCACTAATACAGAAAATAAAATAACTATTGATTCGATATATTTCACTACAGATGGAGCTAATCCCAAGAAGCTTTACTTAAGCTTGACAAACGGAAAGACGGCTTCTGTTGAAAGAACTATGGTGGGTGGGCCAAACTATACTTTCCAACCGATAGGTAATGTGAGGAATATGTTCCAATACAAGCCTATGACTATACCAACCGATAAGGCATATAAGAAGCTTGTGGTAGAATTTGCAGCACCTGTGCCGAAGGGCTTCAATATACATGCTTATGGTGAACGCGGTGAGTTCTATAGCCTCGAAGGCAAGACTTCGTATGAAATACCTTTGAATGGTAATCAGATTGAAGACTTCACAATCTTCAACTGGGATGATGCCTATTGGACAGATGACCTTCTAAGCACAACGAGACCTGATACTATTAGGAAGGTAGAGGTTGTACGTGCTTATTTCACTACAGATAATTACGAAGTGATTGCAGCTGAACATAGTAAGTATAAACATGATAAAGTTGCTAATGATGATAAAACTTTTGACCTTGTCGACTACATTGGCTGGCACCAGATTGTGCTGACCCAGGCAGCATATTATGAGCCTGTGGAGAAGAAAGAGGGAGAAAAGATTAAGCGTAACTACAAGAAAACGGGTTATTGCACGTTCTGCATACCTTACGACATGACTTACAGTCAGGTGGTCAAGATGCTTGGTATTCCAGCCAGTGCAGGAAATGTCGAGAATTATCTGAATGGTGTAAAACAAGAGTCTGATGTTATGCCTGACATTCGTCAACTTTATAGTGTAACACGAACACCTGGTTCAGGCAGTGACAATAATTCTATTCTCTTCCGACTATCCAAGAACCTTGCAAAAAGCAAGCTGGAAGTTGAATATCTTGATTTTGTAGAGTCTGAGGGTAAAGTAGTACCCCGACGAAAATTGGCGAAGGATAGGTACATGGTTGATGAAGAAGGTAATCTAACGGCAACCCCAAAACCAGCCGATGCAGACCCGCGTTGCATTGTTGGCGGTCGCCCCTACATCATCAATGCGTATATGCCCTACGTTAACGCTAAGGATTCCATACCCTTGCGTAACCTCGGACTGTATGTTATGACACGTTATGCCGACGAGTTAAACGACACTGCTTCGTGTGTTAATAATGGTAAAGATTATTACGAACAGCTTAGTATTTATGAAGAGAAAGAAAGCGGACAGAAAGCTGGAGAAGCCAAAGTCACAGTATTAAAAGCCGACGAGTTGACAATGCGCTTTGCAAAGCCGTACGAAGGTCATAAGGTTCAGGCTTATAGCAACGAAGATGATATGACCGCGTTGGTGTATGATCATGAAAAGTTAGACGAGACAATCAAAGAGGATGAAAAATACTACTATACAATGGTAGGCCAGTTCTGGGAGCAGGAATTACCTCTTTATGCTATCTATATGACTCGCAAGGGGGAATGGAAGCGCTATGCCCACGATTATCATATCAAGTGGGATCCCTACAAGTGCGTCATCATGGCTACGCCCGACATAACCAGCAATGATTTTGTTGATTCTGCTACTGTTGTAAAATCCTTGATACCCGATGAACTAACAAAGGAACAGATAAAAGAAGATCAGATAATAAATAAAAAAGATACATTGACCAAGCCTTATGATTATGTATCAACGTTCGAGCATTTCGGCGGCGGTTTCCGAAACCTCGCAAATTGCTACTTCCCGATGAACTACAAGGGCACATACGACTGGATTCCCGCTCCTATGAAACTGTGGTTCTGCGGTCGTGACGATAGTAGTTTCGAATACAAGAAAAATAATACTAATAATACTCGCTACATTTTCGTTATGGACGATGAGGATGAGATTATTGAGTATGGTGATGAGGTAACAAACGTGAAGGCTATCGATACGCTCGACGGCGTACCTCAGCTGACCGGCAAGTCGAGGGTTTACAACCTGTCGGGTCAGTATATGGGTAACAACACCGCCGGCCTGCCTAGGGGTGTTTACATCGTTGACGGCCGCAAGATTGTGGTAGAATAATAGTAAAACATTAAGAGAGAAAATTGTCAAAGCGATGAAACGCATTTATATTAAGCCGGAAATCAAAACGCTGCAACTGCACCTGAAAGCATTCATTACTGCAGGGAGTGGACCAAATAATAATCCCGACTGGAACATGGGTGAGGAAGGTGGTGGTGGTAACGGATCTGATATTGGAAACGGAGGACCAAATGATCTATCCCGTTCTTGGGGGCGTGGTATGTGGGACGATATGGATTGACCTCAGGCTATAATCCACGGAATGACAGCGGCGACAGTGGCAACAGAAGTGCCACTGCCGCTGTTGTCGTTTCTCAAAAAATGCCTTTAAAGTTTGGTGGTTAGTAGATAATTATGTATCTTTGCAGCGCAATGACAAAACGAAGAGAAAGAAACAAGCCACAGCAGGCACCGTTTAACAAACTTTGACGTGATATGCGTACTTTTTTAGTGCTGATAGTAATTGCGCTATCGCTCCAATTAAGGGCTGCCGACATTGAGTTTGCCAATGTCGGGGTGAAGGCATTGTGCGTGGCCAACTGGGACACGAGCGGCGACGGTGAACTGTCGGAGGAAGAAGCTGCGGCGGTGACATCGTTGGGCACGGTATTCCGCGAGCGTTCTGACATCGGGGAGTTCCCGGAGCTGCGCTACTTCACGAGTATTGAGGCCATCGACGAGTACGCCTTCTACAAGAGCAGCATCAGCGGCGAACTGCGCGTGCCGGGCAATGTGAAGACCATCGGCAAGTATGCTTTCAACAGCTGTCGCCGGTTGACGGCCGTGGTGCTGGAGGAGGGCGTTGAGGAAGTGGGCTGGCACTGCTTCTCGGGCCCCATCGCCACGCTGTCGCTGCCCGCCAGCCTGACCAAAATGAGTTCGATGGCCATCGACCCGTATGTCAATTCCTCGTCGTCGGGTATCTTCACGCCCGAGGGCGACCTTTATGTCTGTTCGCATTCCACGACGCCGCCATCCATCAACGACTATGCCTTCTACTATGTGTTTGCCGCCGCCCACCTCGTTGTGCCCTACGGCTGTAAGGAAGCTTACAAGGCATCGTGGGCGTGGTCGCATTTCGGCGAATACATCGAGGCGGGCGACGTGAACCGCGACGGGCGGCTGGACATTGCCGACGTGACTCTCCTGATAGCCTTCATCCAGGGGCGTGAGCATACGGAGACAGAAGCGCGGATTGCCGACGTGAACGGCGACGGCGTGCTCGACGGCAAGGACGTAGAGCTGCTTTGCCAGTATCTTCTCGGTTCTTGACATGAGTACTTCTTTTTGACATGAGGACATGAGACCCGTTCTCATGTCCTTACAGAAAAAGAAGGGCTAAAGTTTGGCGTTTCGGATTTTTGTTCGTATCTTTGCGGCGCATTAACATAATAACATATAAGAAGATATGACTTTGAGCGATGGTATTCAACTGACCCCTATGGCACCCTATATGGGACTGATGAGGGATATGAGTCTGAAAGACAAACAGGCTGTGGTGGCTTTTCTAATAAACACCATGAAGGAATCCGATGATAAGAGTCTTTTCGCCAAATATCTTGAGGAGTGGCAGCGTGAAACACGATTCCTGTCATCTGTCGCGACGATTACAAAACAACCATCTTTCCTCCGGATTGTCAATATGGGTGGTAATGCTGTCCCTTATATTGTTGAAGAAATTGAACGTAAGCCCTCCAACCTTGTGTGGGCTCTTAATGCTATATTCCATAAGAAAATTGGAGAAGGGTGTAGTGTAACTGATGCTTGTAGACAATGGATATCCGAACTGAAGAAATCTTGAGTGCTTTTCCTGGCCTGCTGTACGATGCGGGTTTTGAGATAACAAGTCCCGAGGACACTGATTACAATTGTATAGCTTGGGCTTTTGGACGCAAAGATCGCTGGTTGTGGCCTGATGAAGAGACGGATGGTGTCAGTGTGTGGCCAGAGGGTAGTGAAGAATGTACACATGCATCTCGTCAGCTTCCTGATGGAAAGTGGACAAGCAAATTAGGGTCGTCTTTTGATATTTGCCATTCTACGCCTTATACAATTCAGGGTCGCTTATATGGTATGGTCAGCTGCATACTCTGTCGAAACACTCGGTAATATTTGACGTGCTTTTGTCTGTGGAAATAGCATGAATTGAAGTACCCTTTTTGACATGAGGACATGAGACCCGCTCTCATGTCCTTACAGAAAAAGAAGGGCTAAAGTTTGGCGGTTTGGAAATTTGTTCGTATCTTTGCGGCCTTGTAATTTTGTTATGGTATTAGACATTGTCTTTATAGTGGTCGGCGTGGCCCTTGTACTCTGGGGCGCCGACCGACTGACGGAGGGAGCATCGGGACTGGCCCGGCGGATGAACGTGCCCGAGATTGTAATTGGACTGACGATTGTGGCGGCGGGCACGTCGGCACCTGAACTGTTCGTTAGCTTAGTATCGGCCCTGAAGGGCACGCCCGACATGGCGCTGGGTAACGTCGTCGGTTCGAACATCTTCAACACGCTGCTCATCGTGGGCTGCGCGGCGATGGTGGCTCCGATGGTGATTGCGAAATCGACGGTGAAGAAGGATATTCCGTTTACCGTCATTGCCTCGGTGCTGCTGTTGGCAGCCTGCATGGACTTCCTGCCGACGGGCAACATCAGCGGTCATGAGCTCAGCCGCATGGACGGGCTGCTGCTGTTGGCGGGGTTCGCCGTGTTTATGGTTTATACGTTCAGGGTGGCTTTTTCAACGCCAACGTCAACGTCAACGGAAACTGCGGAGAGCATGGGCGTCTGGAAGGGCGTGCTGTTTGTGGTGATTGGACTGGCGTGCCTGATCTTCGGCAGTAACCTGTTTGTGGACTCAGCCACCGACGTGGCCCGCGAACTGAACATCAGCGAGGGCGTCATCGGTCTGACCATCGTGGCCGGTGGTACGTCGATGCCCGAACTGGCCACGAGCGTGGTGGCTGCTCGCAAGGGGCAGTCGGCCATCGCCATCGGCAACGTCATCGGCTCAAACGTCTTCAACATCCTGCTCATCCTCGGTCTGACGGCCACCATCAGTCCGATGGCGATACAGGGCATCACGCTGGTCGACCTGTCGGTGATGATGGTGAGCGTGCTGATGGTCTGGGGCTTCTCCTATACAAAATACACGGTCGCCCGTTGGGAGGGCGCCGTGCTTGTTTTGGTGTTCTTAGGCTATATGGCCTGGCTCTGGCAGTCTATCGCCTGACGACCTTCCGCGTTTTTCGGCCATTGGTCTCGATGACGATGCCGCGCTTACCCGTGGCTCGCTGACCGCCCAACGTATAGACCGCACCAGCGTTTTCGTTTTCGTTAACGTTTTCGTTTATCCCCGTATAGTCGCTATCGGTGATGGGCATCGTCATGCCTGCCCAGCTGTCGAGCTCGGTCATGTCGTCGAGCTTATAGATAATGGCTTCGTAGGAGGCGAGAACTGGGCGCGTCGATACCACGCGGCACCAAGTGTCGCCCATCAGCACGTATGAATCGACGGGAGCCTTGCCCGTTGCCTCGAAGAAGCCGCGCAGGTTGTTCTCGTTCTTGTAGTTGCTGGGCGACTTCACCTTCTCGCCATATTCGCTGAATATCAGCCGGTCGGCCTCAGCCAGGAAGATGACGGGCTTGCCGGCCTCGACGGTCGTGGCGCTGATTTCCTCCAAGCAGATTTTCGAGTGGTCCTTCAGGATACCGGCAATCTGGTAGAACTTGGCACCGGCGGGCACGTCGTAGGCATAAGGCAGACAGACGGTGCCCCACTGTCCGGCAGCGGTGGTCATCTTCTTCATCGGGTGATAGAGCAGACGGAAGTCGGTGGCGCACCACCAGCCCTCGCGGCGGTCGCCATTGTTGCCCGTCTCGCCGAAGGGGTGCCAGGCGTTGTTGACTGCACCCTCCTTAGAGCCTAGGAAACCGATGGTGACGGTACCGCCGTCCTCTACATAGACGGGTGGCGTGGTCAGCGTCTGCCAGATGTTGCCGACGGTGGGCAGGTCCATGTAGTCGGCGGTGAGCGGCGGCGTGACGAGCGTCTCTTTATTATAAATAAGGTAGCCGTGCTGGTCGGTCACGCAGTAGTGCTGCGTCGAGCCCTTGCACTCTAAGGCATAGAGGCCTTCGGGCAGCTTTTCTATCTTCTGGCGGATAGCCATCGTCTGCTTTGCGCCGACGGAGGCGTTGACGTTTGCCCACCAGGCGTTCCAGCAGTTCTTGCCGCCGTAGGTGTTGGTGCGCTGGTCGCCGCCAGTGTAGGTGCCGACCTTCGTCTCCCAGCCCTTGTCGCTGGCGAATGAGGGCGACTGCGGCTGCACCTCGGCGTCGATGTAGGTCAGGAAACCGTCGAGAGCCTGCTGCATGGTCTGGCGGCGGCCGGTGAAGTACTGCGCCGTGTAGTTCTCCTGAGCCACGGCTCCCAGAATGTTCAGTTCATTGGGCAAGGCGACATCGGCCTGTCTCAGGGCGTCGATTATCGTGTTCAGCGAGTCGATGGCCGCACAATCGGTGAGTGCCTGCAATAGTTCGCCGATAGCGGTCTGGCCTTGTGTCAGGGCGTCGTCGTCAGCCGTGGTGAGAGCATCTAAGCGCTGCTGCAGTTCGGTGTTCAACGCAGCCAGCTCGGGTGCAGCGTTGTAGGCCATGACAGCCTTTGCCTCTATGCGCAGTTTCTCCAAGCCGTCGGCCACAGCCTCGTTGCGGGTGGTGAAGAGCTGTCGCAGCTCCATCTTGTCGAACTGTGCTTTGGCCTGCAGCGTGTTGAAGGCGATGAGCACGTAGTTCTTGTCGCCGCTATTGAAGGTCACCGACTGCATGTTCCAGTCGGAGGTATTCTTCAGGCGTGTCACGAGCGAGCCAGCCGACTTGTCGTCGGCACTAAGGTTCAGCTGCTGGTTGCTGCCGCCGTTACGCGAGGCACAGCGGAAAATGTAGTCGGTATTGGGCTGCACGGCGACGTAGCGCTTCAGCGACTGCACGGTGTTCATGGCCGCCGAGCCGTAGGCCTGCAGGTAGCTGCCACCGTCGATACCACCGACGGGCACCACCTGGAAGTAGGGCTGACCGATGGCGGCACCCGTGCCAGCCGTCCAGTCGAGCGTACCGAGGTCGAAGTCGCCATTCGTCAGCAGGTTGCCGCCGACGTAGCGTGTCTCGCCTTCAGTGTTCTGCACGGCGTCGCCGGCATCCATGTCGTTATTCGTGTAGTAGCTTGTTCCGTTGAGGTCAATCAGGTGCAGGCGGTACTGGGCACCCTCGGGGGCATTCGCGTCCTTGTAGGTGTAGCTGGAGGCCTGCTCCTTCTGCTCGATGTCGGCCAGCAGTTCCCACTGTCCGCCCTTCAGCTTACGCTCCAGTTGCATCAGCTGGTTGTACTCGCCGTTCTGGTCGCGCCACTTGACGGTGGCCGTGCCGTCGGCAACCGTCACCGAGAAGGCTGAGGGTGCATACTGACGCGGCGTGGTGGGCACGAAATCGTACCTGCCATTGTAGCCCAAGCCGGAGTTCATCGAGGCATAGTATTCGCCGGCAGGCGTCAGTTTGCCGTCTTTGTAGAGTTTCGACGGGTCGCGCTCGCTGTTCCAATAGTAGTAGCGCTCCACGTAGTTCCAGTTGTTCAGGTTGGAGCAGATGCGCTGCAGGGCAGCCTTCACCTGGGCCTCGGTGGTTCCGCTGGCAAAGGAGCCGTTATTGCTCCACGAAGCGCCCCAGCACCACTCTGAAATCCATATCGGGCGCTTATACTTATCGCTCCAGTTGTGGATGTTATTGAACTTGTTTTCAGGCCAGTAGCAGTGCAGGTCGATGATGTCGCAACGCCATCCGCGTGCATCGATAGAGTCCAGGAATTCAGCCAGGAAGCCCGTTGCGTTGTCATAGTCGCTGCCGTCCCATGAGGCCGGCGAGCAGAGACGCAGGCCAGTGCGCATCATGTTCTCCCAGTTGCCAAGGATGGTAGCCAAGTCCTGCGGGTGGTCGTCGGACGAGTTGCGCGGCTCGTTGTTGTTCTTGGTGTGGGGCGACTGCGAGGTACCGCCAATGGTGGCCGACGACGGCCAATCCTCGTAGATGTGGTTGGGCACCCACTCATAGTCGGGCAGCAGACTGCCGTTGCCCTGTCCCCAATCGTAGCAGCTCTGCACGTTGAGGGCAGAGAGTGCGGCGGTTTGCGTGTTGTTGGCTAGCTGTTTCTTTCCTGTGTCATACCACTTAAACACGCGGTAGGACGAGATGCGCTGGTCGAGCACATCGGGCAGCGAAGCCATCTCCACATCCTTGTCGGCGGCAATGAAGCAACGGCTGTAGCCGCGACCGCTGGGCAGGGTTGAGAAGGTGACCATATAGCCGCGCTTCAGCTTGAACGAGCGTATCTTGTTGTTCAGCTTGGCCGCTGTGAGGGTGTTCATGTAGCCGCCGCTGTTTTCAGTGCCGAAGTCATTGACAGCCGTGCCGCCGAAGTCGGGCTCCGAGTAGACGGTCAGCGGCTTGGCGCTGTTGCCGTAGGGCAGGATGATGGCACCGCGGTTGTAGATCTTCACCTGACAGTTGTTGTTGTTTGCAGCCTTGACACCGTTAATCTTCACGTAGTTGGCCAGCATCTTGATGGCTGCCGAAGGCTTCACGGCGTTCAGGATGATCACGGCGTGGTCGGTGTTGACGATGTCGACGGAGGCTCCTTCGGCGAAGGGCGTTGCTGACGAGATGATATAGTCCACATCTTCAGTCAGTGTTACTGCCTCCGTCACCTGTGTTACGGTGGTTCGCTTATTAGCAGCTACTGACATCGTGAAGGTCACTGATGCCAGCAGCAGAGTAGTTAGTATTCTTCTCATGTTTTCGTTATTGTTTCCGTTAGGGTTAGCGTTAGGGTTATCGTTAGCGTTGCCGCTGTTCCTTCATCAGGTAGACCACGGTGGGCAGGTGGTCGCTGTAGCCGTTGAGCCAGACACCGCCGGCATGCGTGCGCAAGGTGTTGCCCTTGTAGCGGCCGTCCTTCTGGAAGAGATAGTCGCGGCGGAATATCTGGTGTCTTCTCAGTTTCAGCGTGTTGTAGTCGTTGGCCCCTTCCTGGTGCAGCAGGTTCTGACTCAGGATGATCTGGTCGAACAGGTTCCACTTGCCGTCATACTGCAGGGTACCAGTTCCCGAAGCCAGCACGTCCCACCACGGGTTGTAGAGGCCGTTTTTCGGCACATCCTTAATCTTACGCTTGGCACCGAGGGCTACGGCCATCGACTTGTCCTGAGGGTCGTCGTTCATGTCGCCCATGATGATGATCTTGACATTGGGGTCTTCCCTTTGTATACGCTCCTTCAGTTCACGGACCTGTCGGCCGCCTTCTTCACGATAGAACGACTCGGCGCCGCGCGACGGCAGGTGGCAGACGATGATGGCCACATTCTCGCCAGCCAGCACACCGTTCACCTGGAGGAACCCACGGGTGGCACGACCGGCGTCCTTGGCCTGTGTATATACATAAGGTACGAGCTCCTGACTGCGCACGCGGAAGAGCGACGGGTTGTAGAGCAGGGCACAGTCAACGCCGCGCTGGTCGGGACCCTCGATATGGACGAACTTGAAGTTCTTGGCCTTCAGCGGTGGCTGGTTGCAGAGGTCGGTCAGACATCTGGCATTCTCGACCTCGCTGACGCCGATGGCGGCACATCCCACCTCAGGCAGCCAGTCGGTACCCATCTCGGAGAGCACGCGCGACATGTTCTTCAGCTTGCTGTTATACTTCAGCTCCGTCCACTTGTTAGTGCCGTCGGGCAGATACTCATAGTCGTTCTTACCGGCGTCGTGCTCGGTGTCGAAGAGGTTCTCCAGGTTATAGAACCCTATACCATAAACCGAATACCGCGTCTGGGCGCGGGTTGTGCTCGTTGCCAATAGCAGGACGAACACCAGGAATGTCATGCTTCTTTTCATAGTCGGTCAGTAATAAATCTGTGCAAAGATAATGTTTTTTTCGGAAATGGTGATACTTTTTCCGAAAAAGTTTTGTCGGCTCACGTTTTTTTCGTAACTTTGCCCTCAAAGAACGAGAAATATTACAATAACCGCAAAAACGACATCCTATGAGAAAGACGCTGAAATTAGTAGTGATGGGGTTATGCTGTACTACTGCCGCCGTGGCTCAGGAGCCTGTTGACTCCGTAGTCCACGAGCTGCAGGACGAGACGGCTTTCACCTTCACTGAGGCGCAGTTGGAAGATGACGAGACGGCGACTCAGAACATCACGGTCATCTCTTCCAACCGGAATGTGTATGCCAACGAGGTGGGCTACCGGTTCAGTCCGGCCCGCTTCAAGTATCGTGCGTACAATGCCCAGTACACCGATATGTACATCAACGGCAACCTTGTGAACGACATTGAGCGAGGACAGTTTGGCTACTCCTTCGTGGGTGGACTGAACAACCAGACGCGCAACCGCGAGTCGTCGCTGCCCTTCGAGGACAACAACTACTCGATGAGTGCCCTCGGCGGCTCAGGCAACTACAACTTCCGCCCGTCGAGCTTCGCTACAGGGCAGCGGGCTTCGCTTGCACTGGCCAACCGCAGCTACAACATGCGCGCCATGTACACCTACAACTCGGGCGTCATGGAGAACGGCTGGGCGCTGACCGGAAGCCTGACCTACCGCTGGGGTAACGGCATCGGTACCATCGAGGGAACGTCGTACAACTCGCTGAGCTACTTCCTCGGAGCCGAGAAAATCATCAACAACCAGCACTCCGTATCATTGGTCACCTGGGGCAACCCGACGCAGCGAGGTGCACAGCGCGGTGCCACCGACGAGATGTACTGGATAGCCGGCACCCACAACTACAACCCCAACTGGGGTTACCAGGACGGCAAGAAGCGCAACGCCCGCATCGTGAAGGACTTCTCGCCCGCCGCCCTGCTGACGTGGGACTGGAAGATTGACGACAACACGAAGCTCATCACCACGCTCCTCGGCCGCTACACCACGTACAGCAACAGCCGACTGGCCTACAACGGCGGTACGAATCCCGAGCCAGACTACTACTCGCTGATGCCGAGCTTCAACTTCAACGTCTGGAACCCCGAGGCCACGCTCTTCCGCGACGAGGCAGCCTACGAGAACTGGAAGGCCGCCTACGACTACCTAAGTGCCTCGGAGGACAACCGCCAGATCAACTGGGGCCGCCTCTACTACGCCAACAGTCTGATGGCCGCCGAGGGACAGGACGCCATGTACTACGTGCAGCGCTTCCACGACGACCAGCTGCAGTTCAACCTGGCCACGAACCTGCAGAAGCAGCTGACCACCAGCTCGGCGCTGAACGCCGGACTGCAGCTGACCTCGAACACAGGCATGCACTACCAGACGATGGACGACCTGCTGGGCAACGCCAAGTTCCATAACGTCAACACCTACGCCCTGAAGGATTTCGGCTCGCTGTCGCCGAAGGTCTTCTACGACATGAACGAAGGCACGTCGCCCAAGGAGGTAAAGGTAGGCGACACTTTCGGCTACGACTATAACATCCTCGTCAAGAAGGCACAGACGTGGGCTTCCTATTCGAAAGACCTGAAGTTCACCCATCTGTTCGTTTCGGGCCGCGTGGCTGGCACTACCATGCAGCGCGACGGTAAGATGCGCAACGGTATGGCTGCCGACAACAGCTACGGCAAGAGCGGCACGGCCAAGTTCCTTGATGGAGGCGGCAAGGCAGGTGCCAACATCAACATCGGTAAGGGACATGCCGTCGCCCTCGGCATCGGATACGAGTGGAAGACCCCCACTCCGCGCACCTCCTTTGCTGCCGCACAGATCAACAACGATTTCGTGAAGGACCTGAAGCAGGAGAAAATCTTCTCGGGCGAGTTCGGCTACCAGTGGAAGAACGCCCTGCTGAGCCTCAGTCTGAACGCCTACTATGCTGAACTGAAGGATGTCACTGAGCAGAGCCTCTTCTACAGCGACATCGAGAGCTCGTTTGCCTACGTCTCGCTCTCGAATATCCAGAAGAAGTACTACGGCGTTGAGCTGGGAGCCAACGTCAGGGCTACTGAGTGGCTGAACGTCAAGTTGCTGGGCACCGTCAGCGAAGCCAAGTACACCAACAACGCCGACATGCGCATGCTGCTCTCCAACAGCGGCACCTACGTCGACGAGCTTTGTATCATCGACGGCATGCGCGAGGGCAGCACCCCGCTGAACGCCTTCAGCATCGACCTGGCCTACCACAAGAACTTCTGGTACATCGACCTCATCGGCAACTACTACGACAACATATACATGTACTTCGCACCCATCTCGCGCCGCGAGACCGAGGTGCCCAAGAGCCTTGTCAACGGCGTGAAGACCTTCGACAGCCCCGACCAGAGCAAGGGCGACGGCGGCTTCATGCTCGACGCCTCTATCGGCAAGACGTTCCGTCTGAAGCAGGGCCGGCGCATCGGCTTCAACCTGATGCTAACCAACATCCTGAACAACATCAAGATCTGTACCGGCGGTATGGAGCAGAACCGTCTCGACACCAAGCAGGAGGAGGAGCGCACCAACAATGCCTACCGCTTCCAGCAGAGTCCGCGTAAGTTCTATGCCAACGGCATCAACGGTATGCTGCTGATTAACTACCAATTCTAAAGAAAGGAGGAGCATTATGAAAACAATGATAAGCATTAGGCAGAAGGCACTTTTACCTTTTTACCTTTTTACTTTTTCACTTTTGTTCGCGGCCTGTCAGGACACCGAGTGGGATGTCTATACCCCCAACGGCGCCAGCCTCTACGGCAACAGCAGCATCGACGACAGCAACATTGTCACCATTGCCCAGCTGAAGCAGATGTATCCCAACGTCTTTGCCACTACTGACCAGAATGCGCTGGTTGACAAGGACCTGAAAATCAAGGGACGCGTGACGGCCAACGACATACGTGGCAACATCTACAAGCAGTTTATGATGCAGGACGAGACGGGCGCCATCATCGTCGCCGTCAACGAGAGCGGCATCAGCGGCTATCTGGCCGAGGGTCAGGAAATCATAGTCGACCTGAAGGGGCTCTACGTCGGCGGCTACTCGCGGCAGCCTGAAATCGGCGCTCCCTACAACGGCAGCAGCATCGGGCGCATGAACAAGGACGTCTTCCAGAAGCACTTCAAGTTCACCGCCAGCGCTATCCAGCCCGTGCAGCCCATTGAGTTCGACGTGAACATGAACATGGACGAGAACTGTGCAAAGTTGGTGACCATCAAGAACGTCACCTTCGCCGATGCCAACGGCACCAACACCTATGCTCCCGGCGACAGCAGCGTCACCATCCTCGGCGGCTGCGTTAACCGCAAGCTGTCGCAGTTCCCAGAGTCGAAGGTGGTCATCCGCACCAGCACCTACGCCAAGTTCGCAGCCAACACGCTGCCCTACGACGAGGTGAACAAGAAACCCCTCGCTGTTGACATCACGGGCATTGCCACCCGCTATCGTGACACGTGGCAGGTGCTCATCCGCAAGGAGAGCGACATCGTTCCTGCTAAATAATTGAGAATTGAGTAATTAGAACAGAGCAAAAAACATACAACTATGAAGAAAATACTGTACAGCGTCATGGCCCTGGCCATCGCAGCCATGACATTCACCGCTTGTGAGGACGTTCCCGAACCGTACCCCACACCCGTTCCAGGCCAGAAACCCGTAGTCACGTACGAAGGCGAGGGCACGCTGGAAAAGCCCTATACCGTTGCCGACGCCATCAACTACGCCAAGTCGTTCGGACAGGCCAACTCCGACAAGGCCGTCTACATCAAGGGCTTCATCACCGCCGTCACTGAGGAGTATTCCACGAACTTCGGCAACGCCACGTTCGAGATTTCCGACTCGAAGGAAGGCGGCAACAAGTTCATCTTCTGGCGTGGCCTGTACTTGGGCAACAAGAAATACAGCAACGGCAAGACGCAAATCAAGGTCGGCGACGAGGTCATCATCTATGGCAATGTCGTCAACTACCGCGGCAACACCCCCGAGACCGTGCAAGGCTCGGCCTTCCTCTACTCGCTCAACGGCGTGAACGAAGGTGGTGGCGGCAGCGACACGCCTGCCGAGGCCAAGGGCAGCGGCACGCTCGAAGACCCGTTCAACCCGGCAGGAGCCGTTGCCTACGCCAAGACTGTCGGCGACAAGGAGTCTGACAAGGACGTATATATTAAAGGTAAGGTGTCGTCAATCTCCGACCAGTATAGCACCCAGTTCGGAAACGCCACGTTCAACATTTCTGAGGACGGCACGCCGAGCAATGAGTTCACCGTCTATCGTGCCCTCTATCTCGGCAACAAGAAGTACACTTCAGGCGACCTGCTGAAGGAGGGCGACGAGGTCATCGTCTGTGGTAAGGTTACCAACTACAAGGGTAACACGCCCGAGACCGTGCAAGGCAAGGCTTACCTCTACTCGCTCAACGGAAAGAGCGAAGGCGGTGGTGGCGACACACCTCAGGGCGAAGCAAAGGGCGACGGCTCGCTCAGCAACCCCTTCAACGCTGTAGCCGCTGTGAACTACGCCAAGACGGTCGGCGACAAGGAGTCTGACAAGGACGTATATATTAAAGGTAAGGTGTCGTCAATCACCGATCAGTTCGGCACTCAGTTCGGAAACGCCACGTTCAACATCTCTGACGACGGCAAGGCTGGCAACGAGTTCACCGTCTATCGTGCCCTCTATCTCGGCAATCAGAAGTATACCGCTGGCGACCTGCTGAAGGAGGGCGACGAAGTCATCGTCTACGGTAAGGTCACCAACTACAAGGGCAATACCCCTGAAACCGTGCAGGGCAAGGCATACCTCTACTCGCTCAACGGCAAGACGGAGGCAAGTGGCGGCGGTGGTGGCGACACGCCGCCTGCCGGCGAAGTCAAGACCGTCACGGTGGCCGACTTCAACGCTGCCGCCGAGAGCAACGACGTCTGGTATCAGCTGACTGGTACGGTGAAGAACCTGAAGGACGGCGACCAATACGGCAACTTCGACCTTGAAGACGCTACAGGCTCCGTCTACGTCTACGGCCTGCTCTCCGAGAAGGGAGGCGAGAAGAAGAAGTTCCAGGACTTGGTGGCTGCCAAGGGCATCAAGAACGGCTGCACGCTGACTATCATCGGCACCCGCGGCTCCTATCAGGGCAAGATTGAGGTGATGAATGCCTACTTCGTCAGCATCGAGGGCGGCGATACGCCTGGTGGCGGCGGCGGTGGCGACACGCCCGGAGGTGGTGGCGGAACCACAGTCACATCGCTGACGAATGGCGACTTTGAGGCGTGGTCAGGCAATCAGCCTACGGGTTGGAAGTCTGCTTCTACGGCAAGTTCAGCCACGCTGGCCCAGAGCACCGATGCTCACGGCGGCAGCTACTCCGTCAACGTGAACGGTAAAGAGAGCAGCAACGTGCGCCTGGCCAGTCAGGAAATCACCCTCGCAGCCGGCACATACGTCTTCTCGTTCTATGCCAAGGCTACAACGGCCGACGCCTCACAGGTTCGTCCTGGCTACGTTCCCGTGGCTGACGGCAAGGTAGGCAGCTACGCCTACGGCAATTATGCCACCCTCAGCAACACCAGCTGGACTCAGGTGACGCATGAGTTCACCCTTGACGCCGAGACGACCGTTTGTCTGGTTGTCATGAACCCCAAGAAGTCCGAATACTCCACAGGCAAGGACGTCCTCGTTGATGATGCTACGTTGACAAAGAAATAATTGCGACGGAGTCGCAATGCACGAGTGAAGGGGCGGTTTACTGAAACCGCCCCTTCACTCGCTTTTTCGCCGCCCCTTCCCTCGTTTGCTGCGACTCCGTCGCAGCTTCACTCGCAGATGCGCCGCGCCATTTCGTTCAGCAGCAGGCACTTGTCGCGGGTGATGGGAATGCGGCCGTTATGGTGCTCCCACGGAGCCAGAATCAGCATCTGCCCACGGGCACAGGCATCGAAGCGCTTGCCGCCCGGCTTGGCGAGGTCCGTAAAACCGTTCTCTTGCAGGTAAACGATGGGAAAGCCTGCGGCAAACACTTCGCGCATCACCGCCTGTTCGCCTTTCGAGATACATGGCGACACAAAGACCGCTCCCTTGGCACCAAGAGCCAGCATCTCCTGAATCTTCTGCGCCAAGGCCACGGGCGTTATCGACCGCGAGCACTGCACCTGCACCTTCAGCGGACGGTCGAGCAGGAAGCGGTTGCCGATAGCTGAGAACGTCATGTCGGCATACTCCAGGTTGCGCTGGACGCGGAACAGGTCCGGGTGTTCGCGCTTCACCAGCAGGCGGCGCGGGTTGTCGTGCAGGTAGGCTTTCCATTTGTCCAGCGTGCTGTAGTTGTGCAGGATGCGGTCGTTGTAGCCTTTCTCCCAGAGGAGGCCGCGCTTTCGCTGCGACGGAGTCGCAGCGCACGAGGAAGGGGCGGCGGTAGCGGCGGGAGGTGCGCACGAAGTGGGGGCGGCAAGGGTAGGGGCCGCTCCTTCTCTCGTGTGTTGCGACTCTGTCGCAATAATATCGCGGTACGCCCGGTTGCAGCCCGCCTTGAACCCGCGGATGACGTGCCCCAGATGCAGCGCCGTCTTCTCGCGGAAGTAGAGTATGCCGTGGAAATGGTCCGGCATCACCTGCTGCGCTATCACCGCCACCTGGGGGTAATAGCTGCTGATGCCCGACCACTCCTTGCACACCGCCAGTCCCAACGGCGACAATTCCACACGCGGCGCGTCGGCCGCACCCTCGGCGGCATCGCCGCGACCCACGACACGCCCCAACAGCGGCTGCCGTCCTTCCACCGCCAGCGTCACCATATAGAAACACTGGCCCGTGTAGTCGTGCTCGTAACTGCGGCGCTTCATCGACGGCACCTTCTCGCCTGCGTAAGGGTTTTCGTTTTGTTTTTCGTCCATAACACTGCTTTTGGCTTGCAAAAATACCAAAAACATGGGACACAGCCAACAAAGGAGGCGAAAAGTTTGGGGAATTGGGAAAAAGTTCGTAACTTCGCAACCTAAAACAAACACTCCAACATGAAGCAACTACTCAAGTTATATCTGCCTCTGCTGTTTGCCGCCACCATCGGCATAGCCTGTAGCGACGATGACGACGACGGCGGATCGTCCGTTGAATACAACGCCAACCGCAACGACACCAGTCGGGAACCGGCCCTGCAGCGACTGGAGTTTCCGAAGGTGAAGGGCGGCAACAGCATTGTCATCATCCATACCACCAACGATGAATACGGCATCAACTACAGCGTAGAATGGGACTGCGAAAAGCGGTCGCAGCGTTGGTCGTGCTACCAGATGTATGCCGCTAACCGAGTGCAGAAGACCAAGCGCTACTATTCCGACTCCAATCAGTACCCCTTTGACCCCGACATGCCCGCAGGCAGCTATTTTGACTACGACCCCTTCTGGGGCAGCGGCTTCGACCACGGCCATATCTGCCCGTCGGCCGACCGGCTCTACAACAGCGCTGCCAATGTCCAGACGTTCTACCTCACCAATATGCAACCCCAGCATAATGCCTTCAATGCCGGTCTGTGGCAGAAGATGGAGGAAAAGCTGCGCTCCTGGATAAGCACCGGTTCGAAGGCTGAGGACACACTCTACGTCTGCAAGGGCGGCACCATCGATGTGGTCAACGGCGACGGCGGCGTGAAAGACCCTGTCATCACGACGCTGAGGAACGGGCTGACTGTGCCGAAGTACTTCTTCATGGCCTTGCTCCGTAAGTCGGGCACCGGCTACAAGGCCCTGGCCTTCTGGGCAGAGCACCTGAGCGTAGACCACTCCAACGACCCCCTTGGCAACTACGTCATCAACATCCGCGAGCTGGAGCGTCGAACAGGCATCGACTTCTTCTGCAACCTGCCCGACGCCATTGAGGAGGATGTCGAGAACACCAGTGTCGAGAACATCAAATGGCTCTGGAACCTATGATAAATCATTAACATTTCAAACATACTACAAATGAAACTAAGACTCTTTACCTGCGCCGTAGCTCTTTCGGCGACCCTCTGTGCCTCGGCACAGACCCATCTGATGGATGTCAACACCAAGAAACTCGGCGCGCCCGTGCAGTCGACGATGTATGGCATCTTCTTCGAGGACATCAACTATGCTGCCGACGGCGGTCTCTATGCCGAACTGGTGATGAACCGCTCGTTCGAGTTCCC
>JAEEGK010009239.1_pt1 | contig 23074 bp, 19 predicted proteins | sample 8958771 | NCBI WGS metagenome assembly JAEEGK01 (sample SAMN16246547, study PRJNA631951) | gut metagenome | biome: gut microbiome; feature: rumen; material: SC-attached | host: Bos | place: Iran: Karaj | collected 2018-10 | reverse complement strand
CAGATTTTTATATGCGATAACAGTCGCAACGCTAAGCGGAATGCCTTTGTATGCAGGTCCGAAAAGCACGTCAAAATCATCGCCATAATTGTTGTGAATGGCCTGAGCGTAATACTCGCCGAGCTTTGCGAGCTGGCTTCCTGTAACGTATGCACCGGCGTTCATGAAAAACGGGGATTGTCTGCCGCTTTTAAGCGTAAAACTTCCGAATTTGAGGACATCGCTCCTCACCATGAAATGAATAAAATCAATTTTATATTGTTCCATGCCTGGAATACTAAAAAAAATGCGGTATCTTGTCCAGACACCGCACTTATGCATTTAAATAAAAAATCGGGCAAGCGGAACTCGAATCCGCGACCCCAAGTCCCCCAGACTTGTACGCTAACCAACTGCGCTATTGCCCGTAATGCCATAAAATGACTTGAACAAAGTACCAAAATCAGGCTGTTTAGTCAAGATTACAGATTTTGCGCCACCCCGCTTCCGCATTATCAATACTTCTATAAAAAAAACGGCGCATAGTCGCGTAGCGTGGTTTCAAAGCCGCGCAATATTGCGCTACACGCTGTTTGTGTTATAGAAACTATTAAACATGCCGCTCTCGCGGCACTCCACAAACAGAGTGTCTTTGCCCCACACTCCGCTTCTTCTCGCCGATTTGCCTATAAAGCGTAATAATGCGGAAGCCTAATCTCAACACCCAAATGCCATTTTTACTCTGATTTTGGAGCGCGTTTCAACACCATTTACACAAACGGCGGGGTGCGGTATAAAAAAGCAGGAGAAACACAAATATGGACGAAATGATTCGGCAAATAAAAGCACAGCAGGAAATAAACTTCATTAACATAAAAGAACAGCTCCAAAAGGCGGATTTGGAGACTGTTTTCGACGCGGAAAACAACTCTCGGTACATTTTCCACTACCTTCACTCAATGGACAGGTTTTTCATCAACCCGGTCGGCTATGTTTACGAAGGTGAAAAACTCTTCGGTATCTCAGAGAATCTAAGCGTAATCGACCCGAAACGTGAAGGCTACGAAAAAGACACATCAATCGTAATATCGAGGGAGCAGCTTACCGCGTACTTCGAGTACGTCAAAAACAAAGTTGAAAACTATTTTAACACGCTTACTGCCGAAATGCTCTTGGAAAAACCAGAAGGTTCTGAATACACTCGTTTGGAGCTTATTCTCGGGCAGTTCCGGCATTTGATGTGGCATGTCGGAGTTTCAAGCGCAATAACATTCAACTCAAAACACGAATGGAACGAGTTTACAGGATTGAACGGTTTGCGAAAAATGATTGAAGGATAAACGACACACTCTGCGTATCCACTGAACACCGCAAATCTTCAGCACACTAGAAAACTCTTAACCGAACATCTTTTTCAATCGATATTCAATAATGAGTAGGTTTCAATTTTGATGCAAATTGATCCAAATTGATGCAAACTCAATTTTCTGTTACGAACAGACATCTGCGCTGTTTAAAAACAGACGAGCAAAGATCGTAAGTTACGGTCAAACAGGGGTTACTATGAAAAAATATTTAATACAGCTTCTTATGATTGCTTTTATGGTTCTCATTCTTTTCGGCTGTCTTTCGACACCAGAGGACGGAAGCGAGAATTCTGAAGTCGTAACAAATTCAGAACCGGTTCAAGTAAACACACAAGAAAAAACAACGCCCGAAGCTTCCAAGCAAAACGACGACACAAACATACAAAAACTCATACTTTCTGGAAAAGGCAGCGAGGCGCAGGAACTTTTCCAGGCAAAAATCGATGTGAACAACACCGACGAGAACGGCAATACACCGCTTCACGCCGCGGCTCAGGTAAACGATGCCGACCTTGTACGCTTCCTTATCCTTAAAGGCGCAAACACGGAAATAAAAAACAACCTCGGCGAAACGCCGCTTCACGTTGCCATCAAAAACAAGTCCGTTCGCGCTGCCGAGATTCTTGGAACCTCAAGCAACGTTTTCTCCAAGGACGGCACAGGTAAAACAGCTTTGGAGCTTGGAATGGCAAACGGCTCCATGTTCTTCGACGCGCTCATTACACCGACAACGGCAGAACTTAAAGACGCGAACGGACGCACGATCGTCCATTATTTTGCATCCACAAAAAACAGCGCCGCAATCGATGACTGCATTAAAAAGGAAATTCCGCTTTCTACCGAAGACAACGATGGACACACCCCGCTCTCTATCTGCTATGAGAACAGCGACGACGTTGAAAGCATCCGCATAGCGGCAAGCCTTATCCTTGCAAACGCTACCCCGCTCCGCGGCCTTTTCAGCTATTTTGAGGATGCAGTAAAAACAAGAAATCCGTCCATGCGCTTTGATGACGGACAGACACCGCTTCACATGGCAACAATTCTTGGACAGACAGGAATTGTGCGCTATCTTATTGAGCGGGGTGCGTCCACAAAAGCAAAAGACGTTTCCGGCGCGACACCGCTTCACGAGGCTGTCCGCTACGGAAGGACAGAAATTGCAAGATATCTTCTTGAGGCAGGCGCAGACCCGAACGCACAGGACAGCCTTGGCAAAACACCAATGCTTATAATAACGCCGCAGGATACACGCGCCGAGCTTTACACAATGCTCCTTAACCACGGAAGCAACCCGAACGCAAAAGACCTTTATGGCGACACACCGCTCCACATTGCGACAATAACAGGCACGCCAACCACAATCCTCGACAAGCTTATCGCCGCCGGCGCAGACATCAACGAGCGCAACAAAAAAGGCGTTACACCTTTGTCGCTCGCAATCGAGCATAAATGGACGGAGCATATCTCCTATTACGCCCGCTGCGGAGCAGACATCCACGCAGAGGACATGGAAGGAAACACACCGCTTACAAGAGCACTTGCGGGCGGTTTTGAAATCATAACAAAGCTTATTAACTCAAAGAACTGCTCGGCAAGAGACTCTTACGGAAACACGCCTCTTCACATAGCAATAGATAAAAACGCAAATGCCGAGCTTGTAAAATACATTATAGACTGCGGCGCAGACGTTAACGCCCGCAACAGGTTCGGTGACGCACCGCTTTTCCTTGCCGTACAGAAAAACCTTCGTGCAGCGGGCGAGCAGCTTCTTGCCCATCAGGCAGATGTTTTCGCGACAAACACAGAAAACCAGTCTCCGCTCAAACTCGCTCTTACCGCCGGCGGCGAAATACTCGACTGGATTCTCAGCTCAGAAATAATCCTTGCATCAGACGGAATTGGCAACACGCCCCTTCACTACGCGGCTGAATGGAAGCTTGACTCAGCAGTTGCGGTTCTCCTTGAAAAAGGCGCGAATCCTAACATGCAGAACTCAAACGGAGAAACACCGCTTTTCAATGCCGTAAAATCTAACAGCGCTTCTACAATCCAGCTTCTTCTCAACAGAGGCGCGGACAAGAACATGCGCGACTTCCTTGGAAATACGGCTCTTCATGCATGCGTTCGCTGGGACGCTCGAGATGCAGCGAAAAAACTTATTTCAAACGGAATTGCAATCAACGCGCAGAATATCTCCGGAAAAACACCGCTTCACGAGGCGGCAAAAGCTGGAAGAACCGTTATGGTCGATCTTCTTCTTACGAACGGAGCAGACATAAACGCTACGGACTCAACAGGAAAGACAGTCCTTATAGACGCTATCCAAAGCGGCAATACTGAACTTGTAAAGATGCTCATAAACAGAGGAGCTTCACCGCATATCCAGGAGATGTACGGACGCAACGCGTATCACGAAGCAGCCGAGTCTGGAAGCGTAGAGCTTATCAACATCATCCGTAACGCAGGCGGCAATCCGCTTTCACGCGACTCTTACGGCAAGACACCGTTCTCGCTCGTCCTCGACAAAGACGTTACGATTATCAAAGCCGTTCTTGGAAGCGACATCAATCTTTCCGACTCGGACGGTAACACTCCTATCCATATCGCGGTTATGAACAGAATTTTACCGCAAAAGCTTTCTATGCTCTTGTCTCTCAAATATCCGGTCAACCGCAGGAACAGCACAGGTCAGACACCGCTCTCTCTTGCTGTCGAGAACAACTTCCAGGAGACAGCACGCATTCTGCTTGAAAACGGCGCGGATCCTTTCCTTACGGATAACGCAGGAAACTGCGCAGTATCAATCGCAATCGCAAGCAGCCCGGATATCCTTAACAGCATTGTAACTACATGCGGCAACGCAAAGGACATGGCTGGCGACGGAATACTTCACTACGCAGCTCGCACTGCGGACGAATCCGTAATCAAGAAGCTTCTTTCTATGGGACTTAACAGGAACGACCGCAACATAACAGGCGAAACACCTCACGATATCGCGATCCGGTGGCAGCGTCCCGCAGAAATTGTGGAACTCCTTAAGTAATTTCTGACGTGGGAGAGGCACATAACCTTGTTATTTTCCTCTCCCACACCCTCACCTTTTTTACAAAACGCTTGCCCTTGTAATAATATCGCTTTATAATTTAACTATGAACAATTCAATGAAAAAACGACTTTTTAACACAGTTTTAATCATATCAATTCTTTGCGTTCTTTTTGGATGCGCATCGACAAAAAACGCCGAAACTACAACATCTTCCGGCGGGAAAATATCGTCCTCATCAAACGCCAAAATAACAGACTGGTACAAAAAAGGCGACGGTGAGAAAACAGCGTCTCCGGCATGGCTTGAATCGCTTGCATTCGGCGACGGAAGCTCTTTCCTCTCATCAAAAGGAAAAACAGCAGGCTCACAGCGTTTTATCGTAATTGCCGCAGGAGAAGCCGCAGACATCGACGATGCTGAGCTTAACGCTACAAACGACTTAAGCCGCGCTATGGCGACAGAAATGTATCTTGTTTTCAGCATCGCGATGAAAGACTTTACGCAAGACCAGAAAAAGCAGCTTTTTGACGCATGCATGAAAGTTGACGAGCCAGTAAAAGCCACAAAAGAAGGCAAATTCTGGCGCAAGACAGAGACAACAAAGAACGGCAAAACCACCGTATCTTATACTGACTACGAGTTTTACAGCATTTCACAGGACGAGTTCAATCGCCAGAGGGATCAATACCTGACAAAGATCTTCCAGATGGAGATTTTCGACAGGGTAACGCTCTCACAGATGATTACCCAATACGATAATTTCACGACAATTGTTGAGAAAACATCAGTTCAGGAACTTTCCGCGAACAAACGCACAGCGTGGAAAGCAACGATAGATGCCTGCAACACGGGACTTTTCCCCTGCTCTAAAACAAACGGCATAAATCCACTTGTAAAGAATCTTATTGCCGAATATAACTGACAGTCATGGAAAGCAAAAGCTGCTACAAGAACAGGGAGCTTTCCTGGCTCCAGTTCAACGAGCGCGTCCTGAACGAAGCTGGAAACAGTAAAACTCCTTTAGCTGAAAAACTAACTTTTATCTCGATTTATCAAAAGAACCTTGACGAGTTTTTCATGGTGCGCGTGGGAACTCTTATGGTTCAAAGCAACTCGCAAGAGGAAATCCGTGAAAACAAAACATGGATGACAAGCCGTGAACAGGTTAACGCCATTCTGGAACGAGTTAAGGAACTTGAAACAAAAAAAACAGAAATATACAACAACTTGATGCAAGAGCTTCACGCCGAAGGTTTGAGCATAATAAACTTCAACAAACTTTCGCCCGAAGACGCTGTGCTGCTCGAAAAATACTTTGACACACATATCGCGCCATTTCTTTCGCCTATACTCGTAAACAAGCACCAGATGTTTCCGTTCCTCGACAACAAAGAGCTGTATGCCATCGTTCTTTTGGAAAAACAAGACGGAAAAAGCAGAATAGGCATTGTTCCATGCACGAACACTGTATTCAAAAGGCTTATCGGAGTTCCTTCCCGGCCAGGTTCTTTTATGCTCTGCGAGGAACTTATCCTTCATTTTGTCTCAAAGCTTTTTGACCGCTATAACATCGTCCAAAAATCAGTCATGCGCGTAACAAGAAACGCTGATATTGATGCCGGCGATGTATACGACGAGGATCTTGATTACCGTGATGTAATGGAGCATCTGATAAGGCAGCGGAAACGTTTAAGTCCTGTCCGGCTTGAACTTTCGCGCGACATAAACGAAAAAACTCAGGAAACAATAGCGTCTTACCTTGGCATAGAAAAAAATCACATTATCCGGGTGAACACTCCGCTCGATTTTTCGTTCGCAAGGCTTTTGCAAAACTATTTGGCGGACAGGACGAAGCTTTTTTACAAACAGTACAGCCCGCGGCTTCCGGCAGGCATAAACGTAAAGGAAAGCCTTATACAGCAGATTGAACAAAAAGATATACTGCTTGCCTACCCTTTTGAGAGCATGAAACCGTTTATGCGGCTACTGAACGACGCGACGGAAGATGAAAGCGTCGTCTCCATAATGATAACGCTTTACCGAGTGGCAGACAGGAGCAAAGTCATAGAACTTCTGTCGGAAGCCGCGGAAAATGGCAAAAAAGTTATTGTCCTAGTAGAGCTAAGGGCACGCTTTGACGAGGAAAACAACATTGAAATGTCAAAGCGCCTTGAGGAAGCAGGTTGCAAGATTATCTACGGGCTTGGCAATTACAAAGTCCACTCAAAGCTGTGCCTTATAACGCGAAAAACAGAAGACGAAATTTCCTACATAACACAGATTGGCACCGGCAACTACAACGAAGAGACCTCTCGTATGTACACGGATTTTTCGCTTCTTACAGCGAATCAGGCTATAGGCGCGGACGCTTCACTGCTTTTCAATGCTCTGATGAAAGGAGAAACGGTGGGGCATACGGAACAGCTTCTTGTCGCGCCAAACGAACTACAAAACGGAATACTTCGCCTTATGGACGAGCAGATTGAACAGACTGCTCACGGAAAAGACGGATATATCGGCATAAAAATAAACGCACTCACCGACCGCGCTTTGATAGAAAAGTTTATAGAAGCGTCCAGAGCCGGTGTGAAAATAGAGCTTATCGTTCGCGGCATCTGCTGCCTTATTCCGGGCATACCGGGGCAGACGGACAACATTACGGTCATAAGCATTGTCGGCCGTTTTCTGGAACACTCGCGTATCTACAGGTTCGGCAAAGGCGAGGATGAAAAAATCTATATCGCCTCAGCAGACTTTATGACACGCAACACGACACGCCGCGTAGAGGTTGCCGTACCTGTATTTGACGAGGACGCTAAGAATAAGCTAAGGCACGTTTTTGACACGCTTATGGCGGACACAGAAAACGGCACTATACAAACTTCTGACGGCTTGTACAAAGAGCGTCTGCCCCGGAAAAACTGCTCAAGAGTGAACTCGCAGGAGCTTCTTTTTGAAGAAGCGTACAAAGCAGAAGCAGATGCCGCGAAAAACTTGAATAACGAGAAATAGCCGTGAAAGTCGTAATTTTCAGCACAAATCCTTCGCCGCACAATCCAGAGACTTTCCTTATCGGCGCGAATCCGTCATGGCTTTCTCAATGGTGTGACATCGCATCTAAACACCCCGAACTTGATATTTTTCTCGTGACCGCGCAACCAGGCTTGTTTTTGCTCGGAACCGGACGCAATAAAGCCACAGAAAGCAGTCTGCTCAAAGAAATCAGCAATCTTCATGTCGTTTTTCTTGAAAACAGCCAGCCGGAAAACGCCTCTGAAAAAATAGCCTCGCTTGCGCCGGATGTCGCCATTGCAGCCTCATCTTGGACACTCTCGTATGACTGGCTACCGCTAAATGATTCAGTTACGGCGCATCTCCTTGAAAAAAAAGGGATTAAAACGCTCTGCAACAGCACAGACCTTTCAATGAACTGCTTCAACAAGGTTTTTACGCATCAAATGCTCGAAAAACAAGGTTTCCTTATGCCGGAATACATTTACGTGAACCACGAAATGTATAAGGCAGACCTTAATAAAGCCGGCGCAAGCTTTAACGCATACCGGGAATACGTTCTTTCGCGCCTTGGCGACATGAAGTTCCCAGTCGTTATTAAGCCTGTCGCGGGTGTAAGCTCGCTAGGACTCAGAATCGCAGAGACATTCCCGGCGGCAAAATCTTTCCTTGATTCCAGAAAAAACGGCTGTGACCACATTGTTGAAGAATATATCCCCGGCGTTCAGATGGGGCTAGAAATCCACGGTTCTCCCGACAAACACGGAAACCATGAGTCTATTAGCTCTAAAAACAATTACACCGTTTTTCCGCCTATGGAATTCGCTCTTAACAGCTACGGCATAACAAACCCGCGACAGAGCATGAAAAAAGGTCCCGTATCACCAGAGAAATACCCGCTCCCAGAACTTTACGAAGAGATGACACGGCTTGCAAACTTTTTGCAGTTTTACGGCACGCTTCAAATCGATTTAGTTTACTCCAACGAAGAATGGTACATACTTGAGCTTAATAGCCGTCTTTCTGGCATGACTTCAGCGTATGCGGCGGCTTTCGGAAAGACCATACCAGAAATGATTTTGCAGGACGCAGGGCTTATCCTGGGTGAGTACGCAAACATGAAAAACATCGTAAGCACAAAAGTTCCTGTTCAAAATATGGAAAACCTTATAAGGCTTGAAAAAGAAGCGGCAGAAAATCCCAAAATAAAATCCACTTTGTTTTTTTATAACTCAGAGACCGATCAGGAGCGGGAAAAAGGCTATTTTGAGATAATTGAAACCGATGATTTTTGAAAATGGCTTGAGTTCAGCACTTTCAAAATGTGTACGATAATATAACCATGAGAATAAAATCAAAAATCGTTGTAGCGCTGCTCATAGCGATTGCTTTTATAATATCATTTGCTTTTAACCTTAACATGTGGGGAAGCGCTGCATCGCTTCAGGAAAGCATAAATCAAATAATCAGGACGCACCGCATACCCTACTGCAACATAGCATTGATGCACGACGGAACCGTTGAATACGAAAGCCACTCTCTTAAAGGCGAGGAACTTACGTCTAAGAATCTTTATCTTTCGGGTGGCGTAACGGAAATACTTACAGGTATTTCATTGAATCTGCTTTTTAATGACGGAATTCTTTCGCCGGATGACACCGTCTCTAAGTTTTATCCGTGGTTAACATTTAATTACGAAAATGAGCCTGTAGAAATAACGATACGGCAGCTGGCATCTCATTCAAGCGGCATTCCGCTTCGTACACAGGACGAGCTTTTCGGGGAAGACTCTGACGGCAAACTCCGCGCCTCAATGCACGGTGTATCCGGCTCAAACTTGGACTTTCTGCCAGGAACCGCCTACAATCGTGTCCAGACAAACTACGCAGTCCTCGCCTTTATAATAGAAAAAGTGACCGGCACTTCCTGGTCACAATACGTAACGGAAAACGTAATAAAACCGCTTGGTCTTACGAACACATACATCGGTTATGCGAATGTGCCGGAAACAGCAAAACTTACGAGCGGTTCCAGAACATGCGCGTTCTTGCTCATTAACTACAACATAACGCTTAATGGCGCAAACTCGCCTTCCAAGGGCATGTTAACGTGCACCGAAGATTTGGCACGGCTTATAAGCATTTTATCAGGTGAAACCGCTATTTCTCAGGATTATGAAGATTCAGAGAAGCTCTCAAAAGCAGTGGAAACGCTCATGACAGGCGGGTATTGTGCTTTCTCTCCGGAAGAGACGGGCTCCGACGCATTTTTCGGCGGCGTATACTTTTCAAAAGAACCGAACGAGTTCTATATGAAAGGCGAAATGGAGAATTTCAGCACGAGCATTTGGTTCAACACAGCCACAAAGCAAGGAGTCATCGTTCAATGCAGCGGAATGAAAGCCCCTGCCGACAAGATTCTTGAAAACTGTCGCAAAGAGCTCGATGAAAAAGATGATTTCCTGCTCAGCTTCATCTCTACAGAAACTTTGAACATACTGAACACATTCTTCTGCATCATTGTCATTTATGTCTGCATACTTAACATAGTCGCAATAAATATGCCGAAGAAAAATGGATATTCAAAAATAAGAAGCTTGGTTGGCATAATACTCACGCTTCTTTACATGGTTCTCACGGCAGTATATCCGTTTTACATCGACAGCACCTACCGCATGATATTCGCAGACTCTGTGCTGATGATTACAGTTTTCATGGGTCTGAGCCAAGTTTTAGGAATCATAACGCTCTGCCGCTTATTCAAAAACCGTAACGGAACGAACACGGTTGGTCAGGGCATGCTACGCTCAATGCATTAATCCAAACACAAAAAAAGCCGGATACATGACTGCATCCGGCTCGTACTTCTAAAAATCCTTTGATTAGAATTTTCCGCTATGATGCGAATATCCGTGCGAGTTTACGGACGTTCCACCTTTTGACGATGATGATTCTATCGTTCGTGTAACAGTTGTAGTCTTTACGAACTTATCAACTTTCTCTGTATACGCTATGCCGGTCTCTGATACGAAATCAGAGGCGGACGCAGCAGCATGAACGCTCTTCATCTGGGCTTTGAAATAACCGCAGACAATAAACGCAAGAATGATACCTATAAGAAGCGAAACACCGACTATGCCCGGAATTCCGATTTTTGTTCGAAGTTTCTCAGACTCAGAACCAACATCTACAGGATCGCCCTTCTCTGCCCAAATAAGCTCATTCTCAATGGCGTTAAGATAGTGAGAAAAACCTGCGTACCAATCATTATCGCCAAAATCTTCCGAGAAAGCTTCTTCAAGCTTTTCTTTACCGTAGTCCGTAAAGGTATAGTGAGCGACAGTACCGTGAGCGCAGATATCAAAATCACGCTCGTACATATCCATCAGAAGAAGGATACCAGTTTTCTCTTCACCGACACCCAAACCCCACGATTCATAAAGAGCTTCGGACAGTTCATAGATTGCATAATTCTCCGCGCCTATAATCTCTTTATTAGGAAGCGTGATTATGTAGATACCTACTTTGCTCGATTTATTGTCGGCCGTAATCGTATACAGGTTTTCAAGGGCAGCTGCTCTTTTTTCAAGCGTTTCGAGCTGTGATGATGAAAGCAAGTCTGCATAATCTAAGATACTCTCAGCATCATCCGGTTCAAGGGAGACTGAATTATAATCATACTCATAGTCATAATCATAATCATAATCATCAACCTCCGCGAACGCAAAAGAAAGCGGGAAAACAAGCAGCAACGCAAGAAGCGCAATGATAATTCTATTTATCTTTTTCATCTGTTCCACCGCCTCTTAAAGGAAATACATAACAGCTGATGCAACAGCCGTCGTAATGACTGTAATGATACTGAACATACGCCAGTATTTGCCCTTGTCCACTGGAAGGTCGCCGACGAATTTACCTGTCTGGCCGTTCATGGCGAACAAGAAGTTCTTGTCATGCCACTTTGTGCTAAGAAGCCACACCGGGATAAACGCATACTTGCAGTCCGTCTTTGTGAATTTTATGTCCTTAGTTTTGACGGAAATCGAGTCGTAAGCCGTAATATCTTCCTCCATAAGGTCGATTACAGTTGGCTCGATACGCGCCTGAATGCGGTCCATACAAGCGTCTTCCTCAACATCGTAAGATTCTGCAAGGAAACCTGGAAGATACGATGCTGAGTACTCCTTAAGCTCTTTGAAATCGAACGGCTCAATGGAATCCATCTGAGCATCATCCATTTTCTCGGATGCATCCTCTGGAATTCTAGAGAAAGACGCTGTACCTTTTCGCGTTACGTCGTAATGCTTTGTTGTCGTCGTCTCTTTGTTTCCGGAACGATGAACTGTCGATGTAGACGCATCGAAAGTAACATTCGCAGTAACGTCACCGTCGAAAAGCCAGAAAGGAACATAAACGCCTTTTATCTCATCGATATGGTTTTCGTTTGAGAATGCGTTAGGCAGAAAGCGTTTTCCTTTGTAATGATCCTGCAACGCCTGTTTTGCTTTCTTTTTGTCAAGCTTGAACGGCAAAACATAATCCGGCATTCGCTTTTCTTTGAACTGACACGGAATTACTGTCGGGTTGCCGCAATACGGACAGCTTGTCGCGACAGTCGTGCTGTCGCAGAAAAGTTGCGCGCTGCAAGAAGGACAGTTGTACGCCTTCATGCCGGTACCATCGACATCTACTGGCTGTGGTTCTGGCTCTTGTTTTGCCTGTTCCTCTACTTTCTTTCCGTACAGCTCGTCCATCTGCTCAATGGTATACGAGCTACCACAGAAATCACAGACAAGCTGTCCGGTTTTCTCGGAAAAATGAACAGGTCCTGTACAAGCAGGACATTTATAATTAGTTACTGAAGCCATTTGTGTACCCGCTGTTAAGAAACTATATCGCCATCATCAAATGGGTCGCCACATTCCGGACAGAACTTTGGTGGAGTCGTTCCCTTAGGTGGCTCCCATCCGCACTTGTCGCACTTGTACTGTGGTACGCCAGCTGGCTTTTTAGCGCCGCACTCCTGGCAGAACTTTCCTTTGTTCTTTGCGCCACAGCTGCATGTCCAGAAATCGTCTTCCGGCTTTTTCGCGCCGCATTCCGGGCAGAATTTGCCAGTTACGACAGCACCACAAGAGCACTTCCAGCTTCCGGCAGCAGGAGCTGACTGAGTTGGAGCCGCCTGCTGTGCGGCCTGTGCCTGAGCTTGCTGCTGCTGACCCATTGCAAACAGATTCTGTGCGTTCATTCCGCCAGCCTGTCCTGCCATGCCCATACCCATGAATGCCATAGCGGCGCCATTCGTGTTCGAGGCTGCTGCCTGCATTGCGGCTCCCTGAGAACCAACGAGGTATGCTGCGGCGCGGGTTGGATCCATGAAAGCAGCGTTCCTCTGAAGCTCTTTGAGCATCTTCTCGTCTTCTTCTGTCGCTGTGATAGAAGAAACACCGATGTTCTGAATCTCAATTCCGCGGTAGTCACGCCACTTTGCGGAAAGAACTTCCTTAAGAGCGTCTGCAAGCTCCATTGTGTGACCAGGAACAGCGGAATAGCGCACGCCCTGCTCAGAAATCTTAGCGAATGCCGGCTGCAGAGCAGTAAGAAGCTCTGACTTAAGCTGGCTGTCGATCGTATCTCTTGTATAGTTTTCGGAAATATTTCCGCAAACGTTTGTATAGAAAAGAATTGGGTTGGTTACTTTATAGCTGTACTCACCGAAGCAGCGAACAGAAACATCAATATCAATACCTGCTCTCTGGTCTACTACGCGGAACGGTACTGGTGTAGGTGTTCCATACTTGTTGCCGATAAGTTCCTTTGTGTTGAAGTAATATACACGCTGATCTTTAGGAGCTTCACCGCCGAAAGTGAAACGTTTTCCGATATTCTTGAAAATACCGATGATGTTTCCGCCAAGGTTTCCGGAGAAAATTGACGGCTCAGTCGATGAATCATAAACGAACTCACCTGGCTCAGCACAGATTTCCGCAACTTTACCCTGCTCTACGATTATCATACACTGACCGTCTGCAACAGCAATTACAGAACCTTTAGAAATGATATTGTCATCACCCTTTGTATTACTAGAACGGTCGGTAACTTTCTTTTTACCTTTCGCTACTATTACATCAAGCGGAAGAGCCTCACAATAAAAAAACTCCTTCCACTGATCTGCAAGAACACCACCGGCAGCGCCGAGCGCAGCTTTAATTAATCCCATTATATTCCTCCACTCAGATTTGTATAATTCGGAAACTGTTAAAAGTTCATAGACTTTTTAAACTTCTCCACGAATTTATTTTAGCACAAGAATCTTAAATTCACCTAAAAAAGAATAAGAAAATAAAGGATTTTTTTAAGACAGGATTAGTGTTTACAGACTGTTCGTGATTGCAAAAAGAAACTAGTTAAACAGCTCTTCTACGCTGAAACTGCGGAATTTCTCCATGAAAGCGTCTTTTGAAAGCGGTTTTGAGTAGTAGTATCCCTGTATGAAATCACAACCCATACCGGAAAGAAGCTCTGCCATATCTTCTGTCTCTACCCCTTCCGCAAGAACTTTCATGCCCGCACCCTGAATGAGCGATATCGTGTTTTTAAGGATGCCGTTGCCCAATTCAGAAGATGTTTTCTCGATGAACTGCCTGTCGATTTTGATGATGGAAACCGGCAACTGCGAGATTCTGCACATATTTGAAGAACCGGTACCGTAGTCATCAAGAGAGAACCCAATTCCAAGCTCGGTAAGTTTGTTCAAGTTTCGCTTAAATGCGGGCTGAATATTCATTACGGCTGTTTCTTTCAACTCGAAAGAAAGCATGGACGGCGCAATCTTGTATTTCTTAAGGCTCTTGGCAATTTTATCCGCAAAATCAGTTTCCATGAACTGAACTTCTGAAATGTTTATATCGATATGCTCAAAACCAATTACACGAAGCTCGTTCTTTGAAACAAAGCGGCACACATCATCCAAAAGAATATCCCAAATCTGATGAATTGCGCCTGTACGTTCCGCTTCTGCAATAAAAAGAGACGGTGGAATAAAGCCGTATTTCTCTGTTTTAAGCCTGACAAAGGCCTCCGCAGACACAAACGATTTTTTCAGCGTTGAGTAAATCGGCTGGTAATACATCGTAAAGCTTTTTTCCATTATTGCGTTTGCAATTATTTCAGAAAGCTCGTTCTTTAACAAGAAATCGTTGTTTTCAGTTATATCCTTTACAAAAGCAACACCTTTCGTATCGGTGACGTATTTTCGGAAATCCTCGACAAATTTAAGGAAATCAGGATATTTATTAAAGTCGCCAGGACATTTTACACAACAGATTGTGGCATTAAGCTCTATGTAAATCTGATTTATGACAGTATCCTCAAGAATCATCTCATCTATAGCTTCCGCAGCTGCCGTTAAATTCTGAGGAGAAGCCTGTGAATCAGCTATGGCAAAAAATCCCTGCTCCAAATAATAAATTGTTTGGTCGAATTTATTCTTCTTGCAGATTTCTTCGAATCTTCCTTTAAGCCGCCTAAGCAGGATTATGGAATTCTCGTTTCCAAGAATTGTATAGATAGATTTCCAATTCAGTATATTGACGAGAATTACGTTAACCGGCTTTTGAACGAAAAGAAGGCGCTTCATGTCCGCGTTGAAACTTCTGTAGTTCATTACGCCAAGGATAGGATCGCGCATTCCTTCCTCGTCACGGAGCGTAATGACTATAAAAAGCATAGCCAGCGCGACCGCGAGCATCTCGACAAGGAACCTTGGCCAAATAAACTGGATGACAACAGCCAGCATATTCAGCGGGTACATTGCCACAAGCGCGTAAAATTTATCCTTGCGGAAAAGCTTTTTGTACGAGACCAGAGTCGAAATACCCATAGCCATATACAATCCGTTGCAGAAATAAACGATATTCAGGCCGGAGCCGCGCGAATAAACAAGCTGCTCGCTAATTGTAAAAACCTGATGCGTAAAGAAGTTAGAGAACAAAACAGTAGTCGCCACGGCGAAAGGTATTACGCCAAGAATTACAAGCGGCTTTTTTGAGACGAGCATGTGCCATGTCTCTGATGTTTTGACTATGTACAAAAGATATATAGGCGCATGCAGGTTTCTTAACGAAAAATAAGCGTAGCAAACGAATGTACGGAGCGAATAATACTCATGTTTCGATTCTTCCGGGATTTTTTCAAACAATTCAGCAGCAAAATCAAAAACTGTCGTAAGAAGCGCGATAAGCACTATCGCCACAAGATAGCGGTCAGCTCCAGTTTTAAGAACTTTCCGGAACAGAATCGTAATGAGGACTACACCTAATATAATTATTGCGCAAAGGTCGAAATCGACTATTCGCGAAAGATTTTCCAACATTATAAATTTATATTAAACTATATTTAAATTATTTTAAAGATGTTTTTAAAGATATTTGAGATTTTTCTAATTTTCATCTTTTTTATAGTTTTTGTAAATTTGTAAACTAGAGAATGTTTTAGAACAGCTCGTCCGCGCTGATGCTGTGGAATTTATTCATGAAATCTTCTGCAGAAAGAGGCTTTGAATAGTAATATCCCTGCAAATAATCGCATCCCATTTCTATGAGCATATTTGCCGTTTTTTCATCCTCAACGCCCTCGGCAAGAGGCTTCATGCCCGATTCTTTTATGAGCGAAATTGTGTTTTTCAGTATACCGCTGCTCATTTCGTTAGCGGTTTTCGTAATGAATTCCCTGTCCATCTTGATGACGGAAACAGGCATCTGCGAAATTCTGCAAATATTTGAAGTTCCTGTGCCATAATCATCAAGAGCGAATTTAATTCCGAGCGCATCAAGACGTTTGATATTCCGCAAGAACGCAGGCTGCTCGTTCATAATGGCAGTTTCTTTAAGCTCGAATGCGATCATCGACGGGCTTACCTTATACTTTCTGAGCGCCTTTTCAAGTTTCTCGGAAAAATCGGTTTCCATAAACTGAACTTCCGAGATATTGATGTCTATTCGCTCAAAACCAATTACCTTAAGCTCATTCTTTGAAACGAACCTGCAAATATCGTCTATGATGATATCCCAAATCTGGTGGATAGCTCCCGATTTTTCCGCCTCAGCGATGAACAGTGCCGGCGGAATATAGCCGTATTTTTCCGTCTTAAGCCTTATGAATGCCTCAATAGCGACAAATGATTTTTTCTCCGGGGAGTAGATAGGCTGGTAAAACATTGAGAAGCTTCTATTCATTATGGCGTTTGCAATTATCTCAGGAAGCTCGTTTTTAAGGATAAAATCGTTGTCATTGATTATGTCTTTTACAAAAGCAACACCTTTCGTATCTGTTATATATTTTCTGAAATCCTCAACGAACTTAAGGAAAGCAGGATATTTTTCAAAATCGTCTGGGCATTTGACACAGCAGATGGCGGAGTTGAGCTCCATAAAAATCTGGTTTACTACAGTGTCCTCAAGGATATATTCGTCTATTGCCTCCGCAGCAGCCTGAGCATCTTCGGGAGACGCCTTGCTATCGATGATTGCAAAAAATCCCTGTTCCAGATAATAGATAACCTGGTCAAACTTGTTCTGCTTAGAAATCTCCTCAAATTTCTTCTTTAAGCGTCTTAAAAGAACAATTGAGTTTTCGTTTCCAAGAATTGAATAGACCGATTTCCAATTTAAAACATTTACAAGGATGATGTTTACAGGCTTTCGTACAAAAAGAATTCTCCGCATATCCGCATCGAAACTTCTGTAGTTCATTACGCCAAGGATAGGATCACGCATACCCTCCTCATCACGGAGAGTCATGACTATACAAAGGATAGCGAGCGAAATCGCCAGCATTTCAATCAGGATGTTCCCGGTAAGCGCCTGAATTGTAACTGCCGTTATATTGATCGGATACATTGCGACAAGCGCAACAAATTTATCCCTTCTAAAGAGCTTTTTGTACGAGACAAGCAACGAAATTCCCATTGCCATGTACAAACCGTTGCACAAGTATTGAATTATGATTCCAGATCCGTCTGTATAAAAGAAATTGCTGTTGACCGTAAAAATCTGATGTGTAATTGGATTTAAACACAACGTGACTGTGTTTACAATCAAAGGAATAGTGCCGATTATTACAGCGGCTTTTCTAGACACCATCAGATTCCACGTATCTGATGCTTTGACTATGTAGAGGATATAAATAGGCGCATGAAGATTTCTTAAAAAGAAATAAGCATAGTAAGAGAATTTACACAGCCAGTAAAGTTCTGGTCTTGCAGGGATTAACGTGCCGAATAATTGTGTCACAAAATCGAAGATAGCAGTCAGAAGCATAACGACCACTATTCCGATAAGATAGCGGTCTACACCCGACTTAAGAATCTTGCGAAAAATTAGAGTAATAAGTACGACAACCAATATTACAATGGCACAAATGTCGAAAACAGAAAAAATTGGAAAATTCTGCATCAATTTATAGAATACACCATCTGTTCAGTTTTACAAAGCATTTTTTAAAGATATTTGAGATTTTTTAAATATCAGTAAGTGCAGTTTCGATTTTAGAGAGCAAAGACTTTTTTTCGCTGTCTGGCAACTCTTGCCCCCAGTCTTTTGCTGTACTGTTTACGCCGCATAGATAAAAACCGGCAGTTTTTTTATCATCGTCGCTGTTCCAAATATGCCACAGCTCCGGAGAAAAACCGCTTTCTATGCGGCTGTTGTAAAGGAAACACCTGCCATAGGGTCGCCAAGGGCGCGCTATGTAAACCTGGGGTGCTTGCGCGGAATTGTGTGCTTCATTAGAAAACTTACAGTTTTTGAAGAAAAAGCCGGAGCTGCTGTCGTTGTCGGCGGCAGGCGAGTCAGCGCAAGGAGCGGCGACGTAGTATTTTTTTGTTGTTTGTACGTCGGCGGTACTGCTGGTGTTTTGTGGGTCGGCGGTGCTTTGTAAATTTTGCGGGTCGGAGGCGCCTCCCACGTTGTTCCGTACCACAAACTTACATTTTCTAAAAAGAGATGACGCACCGCCGAAAACAAAATCGACAGTGCCTGAAATAACGCACTTCTCGTAAAGCTGCAAAGTCGGCTTTCTTGGCGCAAACTCGCCAGGGCCGCGGAAGCCGCCCTTCTCTCTTTCTGCCGCCGGAAGGGGCGCAAGAAAAAGCGTGTCCTGATGTCCAGAAAGCTCAATTTTTCTGCAAATCATTTTCTCAGCGGCTGCATAAAGCGCAATTCCTTGCATCGCTTTTTCGCCAATGCCTTCCGGCGGCAGGCAACCTGACATGTTTTCTATCGTCAGTTTGGTAAGCTCTACGCGCGGTCCTGAAAAATAAGCCGTATACGTGCGGAATGTTCCTCGCTTCAATCCGTCTTCAAGAATCTCGGATGCGGCAAGAGAACCGGATATCACCGTTTTCCCGATTCCGCATCCTTCAACTATGACAGAAACACCACTTGTACCTGCATGAATTTTGTTTCCGTCAAAGAAAAACTGCCCACTGTAAACTCCGCGCAAAAGTTTTATGTGTGCAATCGAATATTCGGGCAAAATGCTTGCCTCATCAAGAATTTGCTGAAGGTTGTTTCTCTGATTTTTGGAATCAGGAAAAGCGGTAAATCGGAATGTTCTCATTTCATCGGTCATTTTTAAGTTATCTCATTTGATTTATGACATCTACTGAATGTCAGTATCGTTATAAAAAAACGGATTGCCGAATCCGGCTTTATCCGTAACAAAAAAAAACTGTCCATGAAGCTTACTTCTAGGACAGTCTGCACAAATATCTGGGTTAATTTGTCCCTATTATCTTACCTGGCTGTAAAGCCCGGCTATTTCTGAACGCCACTCGATTTTCTTGTCTCGCGGCTCCCACTCAATTATCCGTTGAATCGTGAAATTCCGCGTATCATGAGGCTGCGGGAAAACAACAACGCCGAATCTGCCTTGTCCGATATAGACAATCTTCTGCTCCGGCGTGAGCTTTTCGGTATTCTGAAGCTGCTCAAGAACACAGTCAAAATGCACGGGCGCACCTGTAGCCTTGTCTGAAAGTGCGCTGCTAAGCTCCAATATCGGTTTTCCGCACATCGGACATTCTGGTGTATTCATCTTAAATGTCCGTATCGCTTCCTGATTCTCTATCTCTTCTTTTGTCGCGGGTTCTCTTCTTCCACGCCTGTCCTGATTGCGCTTTGAGTTATTCCACTGCCGTCGCCCATTATGATTTCTGCCATTAGTATGATCCATTCACAGCTTCCTTAAAACCTCTAGGTTTTTCAACGAGTCTGCGGCTAAGCACAAGAGCAATACGCTGCACGGCGTTATCGACATAAGATTCATCCTGAATTTTCTGCCGTAACTCAATGATTTTTGCGGATACAATCTGATCAGACGTTTTATCATTACTGATCGTACTCATACATACTCCGAAAACGCATTTTCTATGTGATATACAGACTCAAAATCCGGCATATCAACAACCAATACATCAAATCTGATGTACCTACAGTTATATTGTCGATATTTGGAAAGAAAACATTTAGCCGTTTCAACAATTCTTTTCTGCTTCATTTGCCCAAGTTCCTTCTCAAGCGTCTGAATATTGCCGCTCGGCAGCGTTTTCACTTCCGCGAACACAATTGTTTCGCCCGTTTCTGCTATTATATCGATTTCTCCGTATCTTGTCCGCCAGTTTCGGAAAATAATGTGGTAGCCTTTGCTTTCAAGAAAGTCCGCGGCTTTTTGCTCGCCGGCGGCACCGCGCGCTCTGCTATGCAAACTTAACAGCCTCTTCACGGCTCAACGGCCTTATGATGAAAACTGAACGCTGTTCCTTCAGATTTACGACTGTTCCAGTCTCTATGTCACCGTGCCCTTTCGCCACTATTCTTACGACCGGCAGGAAAAGTGAATCATCGCTGCTTTCAATTACGCGCGCTACGGAAATGTTGCTCATAAGGACAAGCGTTCCCGCCGGATAGACTCCCGTACTTTTTACGACGCAGCGCACTACTTCCGGGTCAAACTGGCTGCCGGCTTTTTTGAGCAGGCCTTTTACAGCCTCGTAGCCGATAAGCGCGTTCCGGTAGGGTTTCTCCGAGACCATCGCCTCGAAAGCGTCACAAACGGCGATAATGCGTGCGGAAAGGTCGATGTCTTTGCCGGAACGCCCCTCTGGGTAGCCGCCGCCGTCATAATACTCGTGGTGCTGAAGAACGGCCGTAGCGACATCCTTCGGCAGAAGCAGCGAGTCAGTAATGTATGAAGAGCCGCGTACTGTGTGCATTTTAAGAAGCTCGAACTCAGACGAGGTGAGCTTTCCTTTTTTGTTCGTTATTTCAGATGGTACGGACGGCATACAAATGTCGTGGAGCAAAGCCGCCGTCATTGTCTGGCGGATTTTTCTGTCCGGAATGTCCAAATAAAAAGCGGCGGCTCCAGCCATAACGGCGATGTTCACGGCGGAGAACGGATATTTTGCGCTGCTTCCTTTGTTCAGGACAAAGCTGACGAATCCAGAGCCGTCCATTTTTACAATTGAAAGCAAGAAATCTACCGTCTCGTCAATCAGCTGCCTGTGTGTCTGCTGCGTCTTTAATTCAGTTTTTGATTCCAATGAGGATATATTCTGAGAGGCGGCGGCGAAAACAGAAGTCATGTTTTTCACGGCCTCGTCGTATTTTTTTGAAAGGAAAGACAGTGTGTCTATATATTTGGAAGAAAGGATTATCTCTTCTATGCGCTCAGGGCATTCTGGTTCTTCCAATTCCTCCAGTTCCTCAATTTCTTCCAATTCATCGAGCTCTTCTGGCTCATCGATATCGGAATTCTCTGTCAAATCGCCTTTGTTGTTTGAGTCAATTAAACGACCGTAAGTGACGACTTTCTTAACCTTCCACTGTTTTATGGCATCAAGGTGGAACTGTTTTATCGGTTTGTTCTCGGCAAGAAACATATTCGTGCCATCATCAAAAAAGACAGGGGCAGAATATCTCATTCCAAGTTTAAGATCACTCGTTTTTATTTCGTTAAGATTTCTCATTTTTCCCCTTTTTTCACTTTTCCGACCTGATTACAGAAAAAACTGCCGCCATGACTTTCCAGGTTTCCACTGGAATAGAGTCTCCCGCTTTGCATAAAGCTAGGATTTCGGCAGTTTCAGGCTCATACACGACAGGCACATCATGCTTTCTTGCGATGTCTATCATGCGGTCAGCGATATCGGCGACACCGTTGAACACGATAATCGGCGCTTCCGTAGTTTCGTTGTAAACTACAGCAGACGCTTTTACAGCCGGTGTTTTTGAGTTTGGCATCATGCTTCCGCCCTTACAAGAGCAATATCGTCATCACAAAGACAGGCAAAGTCTGCATCCGGTGTATACTGAACTTGTATCTTTTCTGCGACACCGGCAAGCGCCGTCTTAAGTTTAGCTTCTATTCTGCTAACATTGCCGATGTTTCCGTTATGCGGCTGTACAGCGAACTCAACGGTACACTCGTTTATTGTAGTCCTGTTTACACAGTAATTCAAGTAAATTTTGAACAAAAAAAACTTTTCGCCTTTTCGGGAAGTTATTTTTAGGCGAGAAACAGTTCCGTCCGGCTCTTTTAGAAGGCAGATGGAACCGGCGAACGGCTCACTCACACTGTGTGTATCGCCGCTGCCCGCCTCATTTCCCGCCGAGCCCTTGTATTCATACGGAATGATTATCCAGTTCGGCGCGTCATCCTCAGCGGCGTTCACTCCTGCTGTAAAGCCGTTTTCCGCCGAGCCGCAGCCAAGAATCATGCCCATGAGCTTTTCGATTGCCTCTTCTGTTACAGGGATTCCTTTTTCTTCAAGAATTACGGCGGCTTCCGCGGCTTCTTTTTCGTGCCCCGGAAACTTTTTCGCAACATCTCTGATAAAAGAAGCTTTATCAGCATCGAGCCGGACTCCAAGCAGCTGCATAAAACTGATAATCCGCCTGGAAAGGTCGTCCGGCACAAGTCCAAGAGCGGTGAAATACTGCGCGACTTCGCTTTCGGAAAGCTCGCTCATTGTGTATATGTTGGAGTTATTTAAGCCGCCAAATGACCCGCCTCTTACGGCACTACCTGTCATCCGGCTGAAATCCGGCAGAAGGATAAGTTTTCTACCGTCTGTCGTGAGCCGCGCCGGGAACGCGTCTCCGGGGAAGAGTTTTTTGTCCGCGTGTACGGAAAAACGGTTTCCTGCAAACGTAACCTGGTATGTTCCGTCAGACTTTTCGCCCAGAACACGCACAAAGACAAAAGACCCCTCTCTAAGACTTATCGCAGAAGAGAGGGGTTTATCTGTAATATGTACGGTAGATTCAGGTATCAACGAATCCGCCTCAAATACATCGAATCAGCAGAACGCTTAATCGCAGAATGTCAGTCTATTTGTCTGACTTCTTTACGATGCGCTCCTTAATCTTTGCACCCTTACCAATCTTGTCACGGATGTAGTAGAGCTTGGCGCGGCGAACTTTACCTTCGCGAACAACCTCGATCTTTGCGATACGTGGTGAGTTGAGAGGGAAAATTCTTTCTACGCCTACGCCGTATGAGTTCTTGCGAACTGTAACTGTGCGGCGAACGCCAGCACCTTTGAAGCAGATAACAAGTCCTTCATAAACCTGTACACGCTCTGTCTTACCTTCAATAATCTTGAA
>JAEEGK010009237.1_pt1 | contig 23079 bp, 7 predicted proteins | sample 8958771 | NCBI WGS metagenome assembly JAEEGK01 (sample SAMN16246547, study PRJNA631951) | gut metagenome | biome: gut microbiome; feature: rumen; material: SC-attached | host: Bos | place: Iran: Karaj | collected 2018-10 | reverse complement strand
TATTTAAGGGTAGTTCTATTAAAACAGTCACTATGAAAGAAAGCGTGAAATCGATTGGTGATAATGCATTCCGCGGTTGCAGAGGCCTGACCTCATTGGATATTCCCAATAATGTAGAATCAATCGGGGATAATGCTTTCGAAGAATGTTCAAACCTGGCCTCTATACACATTGGAAATGGTGTGACATCCATTGGAAATAATGCTTTCGCAAATTGCAGCAGCTTGACCTCAGTGACGGTTCATGGTAGTCCAACTACTATAGGATCTGGTTTGTTTGATTCTTGTCCTATTACGGAAGTAATTTTCGATTGCGAGACGGTTACACATCTATTTAGTGGCTATACCTCAATTGAAACGCTCACGATAAAAGAAGGTGTAACAGCAATTGGTGAAAATGCTTTCCGAGGTTGTTTAGGCCTGACCTCATTGACTGTTCCCAATAATGTGACGTCAATTGGGTATAGTGCTTTCGAAGAATGTTCTAGTCTGACCTTTATAGCTTTGGGAAATAGTGTGACATCAATCGGAAAAAATGCTTTCGCAAGTTGTAGCGGCTTGACCACTTTGACAATTCCAAATAGTGTGACTTCGATAGAAGGTAAGGCTTTCCAGAACTGCAGCGGTCTGACTTCATTGACTATCGGCAATAATGTTGAATATATTGGAAATGATGCTTTCTCTGATTGCAGAGGCCTGACCTCTTTGACAATTCCCAATAGTGTGACTTTTATTGGAGAAAAGGCTTTCTGGGACTGCAGCGGATTGACGTCATTGACCATCGGCAACAATGTGGGATATATTGGAGATTATGCTTTCTCTGGTTGTAGTCAGCTGGAATCATTGACAATTCCCAATAGTGTAAGTTGGATAGGTCATTATGCCTTCGAGAATTGCAGTAATCTGTATTTAGTGACTGTTCTTTGCAGTCCAACTGACGTGGGATATAAAGTATTTGTTGGATGTAGTAGTGGCATGGATGTGACTTTTGACTGTGAAACGGTTACGCCACTTTTTAAGGGTGCTTCTATTAAAACACTTACTATGAAAGAAAGCGTGAAGTCTATTGGTAAAAATGCTTTCCGGGACTGCAGCGGTCTGACTTCAGTGACAATCCCCAATAGTGTGACTTCGATTGGAGATCAAGCTTTCTCTGGTTGCAGTGACTTAACTTCTGTGTCGCTTCTTTGCAGCCCAACAACGTTAGGATCTAGCATTTTTAAGGATAGTAATGGTATTAAAGAAGTTACATTAGATTGTGAAACGGTAACGTCGTTATTCTCCGGCAAAGAAACAATTAAATCCGTCACGATGAAAGAAGGCGTAAAATCCATTGGTGATGGTGCTTTTCTTCGGTGCATCGGTCTTACCACATTGACCATCGGCAACAATGTGACATCAATCGGTAGTAATGCATTCGAAGGTTGCAGCAACCTTGCCTCTTTAACTATCCCCAACAGTGTGACTTCAATCGGTAGTAATGCATTCGAAGGCTCAGCTTGGTATAAGAAACAGCCAGACGGATTAGTATATGCAGGTAAGGTAGCATATAACTATAAAGGTGACATGCCTGTAAATACAAGCATTTCTTTAGAGAGTGGTACATTAGGAATTGCGGACTATGCTTTCTTCTTGTGCAGCAACTTAACCTCTTTAACTATTCCAAGTACTGTGACATTGATTGGCGATTATGCATTCTGTACGGCTTTGAATGTGATTACCTGCAAGGGTGATACGCCTCCAACCTGCAAAAGCCAAGCTCTCGAAGGTGTCGATAAGTCGGTATGCAAACTCTATGTACCGAAGGGGCACAAGGCTGACTATCAGGCTGCTGAGCATTGGAAGGAATTCTTATTCGTAGAGGAGGGTGATTATGTCATTACTAATGAATATACACTGACCTATACGGTGGATGGTGAGGTCTATAAGACCACAAAGGTAGCAGAAGGTGATGCTATCACTCCAGAGCCCGCTCCTACAAAGGATGGCTACACATTCTCTGGCTGGAGCACGATCCCAGCAACGATGCCAGCTGAGGATGTTACTATTACAGGTAAATTTACTAAAGATGCAATTCCTTCAAATGTAGAACCTATCACCATCGGCAAGAGTGGCAAGGCTTCCTATTGCGGTGATCAGTCATTGGATTTCAGCGGCTCTGAAGAAATCAAGGCCTATATTGCTACGGGCTTTGACAAGGATGCGGAGATCATCTGGCTAACGAGAGTTAAAGATGTTCCTGCTGGTACACCTGTATTGATCAAGGGTGAAGCCAATCAGACCTATCAGGTTCCTGTGACAGATACCAAGAACTCTTACTATAAGAATATGTTCAAGGGTAATACAAGCGGTGCGACTATTCAGGTCAATGAGACAGATGGCGACATGGTGAACTATTACCTGTCAGGTGACGGAACGTTCAAGAGTGTAAAGGGTTACGCAAATATTGGCAATAACAAGAGTTATCTGCAGCTGCCTGGCACGTTTGCTCCCGCAGAGGCAGGTGCGACTCAGACGGTGAAGGTTGGCTCTTCTGGTAAGGCCTCTTATGCTGCTCCTGTAGACCTTGACTTTACGAATGTAGAGGGTTTGAAAGCCTTCACGGCCACAGGCTATGACAAGAGTTCGAAGACGATCTGGCTGACCCGCGTGATGAAGGTCCAGAAGGGTGAGGGTGTACTGCTGAAGGGCGATCCTAAGGATTATGAGATTCCGTCTTCTGCTATTCAGAGCAGCTACAAGAACATGTTCGTGGGCAATACGAGTGGTGTTGATATCCAAGTTCAGGAAACATCCGCTGATGGCAGTAAGACGAACTTCTATCTGAAGAGTGACGGTACGTTTGTCAGTGTAAACGGATATGTGAACATCAAGAACAACAAGTGCTACCTGGCATTACCCAGCTCGATGGTAGCAACTGCAGCTACCACCCGTAGTGGAGAGGTGAACTACCTCTTGGATGAGCCAGAGGTGATCCAGATGCCGATTGTCTTCAAGGGTATTGACAATGCTGGTGATGGCACGACAGGAATTACAGAAGTGAAAAGTGGAGAAGTGAAAGGTGAAGGATGGTTCACTCTCCAAGGCCAGCGCGTTGAGAATCCTAGCAAGGGCCTTTATATTAAGAATGGAAAAAAAATAATAATAAAATAGGAAAAGGCAGATGAATACAAGAATCTTGATGACATTAACCGCATTATTGATGTTGGTTAGTATCCATGTTGACGCGCAGACCGCTGAAAAAGCCCAGACTCGTGGAAGTACAAAAATTGGCGATGTCAATGGTGATGGCAGAGTGAGTGTTGCTGATGTTGTTTCGCTCGTAAATCTGATTTTAAAGGGAGAAGAGGAAACCACTGATGTGGAAATTGGTATCCGAATAGATCTGAGCGCCTTGAATAAACAGATTACCTCTCTTGAGCAGCGTATCACTGTTCTCGAGCAGAACAACATGGACGTTACTCAGTTAAAGAAGGACCTCGAGAGCCTGAAAAGTGATATTGCTATAGCTGTCAACGAGACCAATGTAAATACTAAGGATCTCGAGAAAGCCATCTACGATCTGGATGAAGCGATCAAGAAGGCTAGCTCTACTATGGTAACTGGCATTGTTCTCCAGGAGACTCTCGACTGTGTTGTAGGTACTATCAACCTGCCTGGCTTCAACCCCGCTTTCCTCGCTGCTTATGTTGGTGAGAACAAGACGGGTGTGCCAGAATTCCCTATTTCAGGCTCTGACTACAACGTTGATCCAAATGGTTATTACCTGAAAGCTTCAGAGCTTCCAAATGATGAGGATCAGTTCGTCGGGAATAGCGGCAAGAACTCTTACCTCATCAACGGTACTGGTAACGCTGGTACGCTTTATTTTACCATCAACCCTCGTAAGATCGATCCTTCATTGTTCCAGTTCTCCCTAATCAATTCCACTGGTGAAGAGAGCCCCATTAAGCTGAGCGATGTTCAGGAGTCTGAGCATATGGTCACTTATGGCTTCGGTAAAAATGGCAATAGTAACAATGCTGAGAACAACCAGGCTTATCTCTATGAGGCTAAGGCTACTTGCGCTCTCGAGGGTATTGAGAAGATCCACTTCGACTATACCAAGTTTGGTTACAACAACCTGTGGGATGCTGGGGCTGGGCTGACTACTGATAATCAGGGTGCAGATGCTAACGCTCAGAATATGTACGGCCGCTTCCAGTATCTGGTTAGTCAGATCAAGGCTAAGATCAATAAGACACCCCTTGAGACATCTCTGAAGATTATACAAGACTTCTACAATGGCATTTACAGTCAGCGCGGGAAATTGCAGAAGCAGGCTCTCCGAATATCTTGGGACGATGGCGAGAACGACATCATCTCTGGTTTCGATATCACAACTGCCATCATTAATCCCTTGAACTACAAACAGATGGTTCTCGCTGACAATGTGAATATGCCTTGGAGTTTCAAGAACTTTGAAAACTCATTGGGCGATCTTGCCAAAACTATTTGTACAAATGCTGCCAATGCTACAAGTGTGACGCTCAAGTCTGTTTCTATAGATGGCACTCAACCCAAGTTGACCTTTACGGCTAGTGGGGCAGATGTCGTTGTTGATATCACTGAAGAAGTTTATAATGCTATCAATAATGGAATGGAACTTTCAAGTCTTGAGAATATGGTTAACTCTATCATACAACCGTACCAGACGCTGAGAAACCCTAGTTCTTCAGACATAATGGCACGTGTAGATAATTATTTGAATAAAAGAGGTGCTAACGCTATGATGGACAAGGGAGGCAATATCGCTTGGAATGCCGTTGAGCCTATCCTTTTGTTTGAGAGTAGTAATGGTATTGGCCAATTTTATCCTGAGATGACTATTAATGGTGATGGGGCAGTTAATTTTGTCATGACCTCTCTGACAGAAGAATATATCGTTCCTGCATACAGAAAGTACATTGCCTTGATTTGCGGTGGGAAGGTTCAGCAAAGTTACTCATTCTCTGGCGACCAGAAGATCGTTCAGTTGGAGATTCCTGACGAGCCTTGTGAAATTATTTATCAGGTTTCTGACTTCTATGGAAATGTTGTTACAAAGCGCTATCCTATCAATAGGAACCAATAGTTTTTGCAGTCACTAATACATCATATTATTATGAAGAAAATAGTACTATTTTTCTTGTTTTGTTTCATATTGCCTCTTAGCGTTAGTGCAGGCTCTGGAGATGTTAATGGCGATGGCAAATTGAGTGTCGCTGATATTGTTGAAATGGTTAACTATATGTCGGGTAAACCGTCTGCAAACTTTGACAAAGCGGCAGCTGACGTTGATAATGATGGCTATATTGAAAATGATGATTTAAAAAGAATCAGAGATCTCATTTTGTCTGGAGGCGACTTAACGACAAAAGAAAAAGGATTGGCGATTACTATCGATGGTGATGAAATGGTATTTATTCCTTTTACCAATGAATTGATAATGAAAAGGAAAGCGATGTCTTTGGCTTTTAGTGGAGAAGGAATTGAAGATGTTGAGTTAAGTCTTTTTCAAGAGGGTGGTACTCAGAACCGATTGTGCTTAAAAATATCGGATTGGTTTTTATGTCAGCGTGTATTATCAACTCAAAGGACAAATAATCTACCTGACAACTCTTCTCAAAGGAAATATGCTAAGGGGAATGCCATTTTGTGTACTAATTCAGGTGATTTCCAGTGGTTGGAGGAAATACAGTTTGTTACCTCCATTGTCTTTGGCTATGATGACAAAGAAGGAGCCTCCTATAAGATTGATTTTAAGAACAATCGTAATGATAGTTGGACTAATATTTATAATGAAAGTGAAGCAAACAGGTTAGAGATAGCCTGGCAGATAAAGGACGATGTTGATGATTCTGAAAGACAAGCATTAGTTGATTTTTACAATTCTACCGGAGGCCCCAATTGGAGGAATAATTATGGTTGGGGTACAGATATCCCTGTAGAGTATTGGTATGGAGTCGGTTGTTATGATTCGGAGGGACAATCGCTCCAGCATGTAGGAGATCTGCAACTTGCCACAATGGATGGGGAACCAACTTCTCTTAAGAATTTACCCTATTTATGGCAAATAAACTTCAGCGGGAATACACTTAGAGGTTCATTAGATTTCCTTAATGGTTGTACATCGTTGAAAAATGTTATATTGGATAATAATAGTTTTAGTGGGGAGTATCCAGAAAAGCCATTGTCTGATTTGATGAATCAGTTAGGGAACATGTATGGCTTAAGTTTCTCTAATTCTGGATTCTCAAAGGCTATACCTGATTGGGCAAAAGGACATGAGAAATTCAAAGAATTCTGGCCACAGTTTTGCTATTACGAAGTTGGGAATAAGAAGTTCGATGAGGAATTCCCAGGTTTGAAACTTCCAGCACCGGATTTTATCCTTGTTGATATGGAGGGTAATGTACATAAGAGTTCAGATGAATATACTAATCACAAACTGACAATTCTATATGATTGGAGCACATGGGATGAGACGTCCCCTGTTATTAACAAGAAGTTGATTCCTGCTTACAACCAATTCAAAGATCAAGGTCTTAATGTAATTGGATTAGTAGGCTTTGAGGATGGTCCTCACTATTATCGTAGTGGATATGACACACCAGGAAGTATAACTACTTATTGTCAGACAAACAACGTTACTTGGCCAAATGTGTCTATTAGTTCCAAGGATAATGGACAAGGTGGCGTCAATCAGATTCCAGTGATGGATTTTGGTAGAAGGTATGTATCCATGGGTAATGTCATAGCAGTAGACAATAAAGGCGAAATAGTGTTCCAGTCTATGGTATATAATTATCCTAATGATATTGTTTCTGTTATAGAAAAAATGTTTGGAACTATAGATGGTGATAATGAATACTATACTTCTTCAGATTACTCTAAGGATGGTGAGGTGATAAAGCTCCAATCCGCTACTGAGGGTAATGGGGTCGATTTGGTATTCATTGGCGATGCATTTACTGATAAGGATATGGCAAGTGGTGGCAAATATGAGCAGAAAATGCAGGCAGGAATGGAACAGCTGTTCAGTTTGGAGCCTTATAAATCACTTCGTGATAGATTTAATGTTTATACTGTCAAGGCAGTATCTCCAAATGTGGAGTTTGCTTCTGATGCCAAGCATGCGATTGATGAGGATAATACGAAGGTGTTTGAGTATGCGAAGAAAGCGTTGGGTGATAATCCAGACCGCATACTTGCCTGTGTCATCTATAATACTGAGGCACAAATAAGCAGAAGCTATTGTACAATGTATGTGGAAGATGGTTCATGTGTAGCTTATCTCATGGATGATATTAGTACTGTGCTCAACCACGAATTCGGAGGTCATGGAATTGCTAAGCTCAAAGACGAATATGTTGAACCTGGTCAAGAGTTGCTTACTATACCCAATGAAGTAAAGGCTTATATGGATGAGATTTGGGCCTATGGTGCTGGTGCTAACGTAGATTATCGTAATAATCCGAGTGAAGTGAAGTGGGCACATTTGATTACTGACTCACGATATGCTAACGATGTAGGTATATATGAAGGATCTTATACATATGGTAAGGGAGCGTATCGACCTACACTCAATAGTATGATGAATGACTGCCAATCGCCATTTAATGCGCCAAGTCGTGAAGCCATTTATAAGCATGTGATGAAGTATTCTATTCCGGGGTGGGTATACGATTTTGAGTCATTTGCTACATTCGATGCTCCTATGCGCAGTTTGACTAGGGCAAACACGCGCCACCAGACGGAAACAGTCAATAATTTGCATAATAAAACTCTTCCTCCTATGATGTTTAGAGGCTCATGGCGGAATGCCGGGAAAAGTGAAATGATAGAGAAATACAAAGGAATAACGATTAATACTAAATAATATGGAAAAGAATATTAATTTATTTTTAACAGTGATACTGACCTTTATGGCAGGTTGTTTGTATGCAGATAATATTTCTATAGGAAATGTGCAGATTGTACCTGGCGGCTCGAAGGTAATTAGTATTCAGTTGAATAATCAGGTTGCTAATTACACCGCATTTCAATTTGACATGGTTCTTCCCGATGGGGTAGTGGTAAAGACTGAAGGTGATAAATTGCTTGCCAACTTAAATTTTGAACGAACCGTGGATCATCAGTTGTATGCAGCCAAAGTAAAATCAAATACTTATCGTTTCCTGGCCTTTTCAATGGCCAATGCTGAATTTTCTGGAACAGATGGAGCGTTGTTAAATGTTACCTTGGCTGCAGACAAGGACATCAGTAATATGAATGATGCTATTAAGCTACAATTGCAGGAGTTTGTTGAAGCAGATGGGTCTGCATATATGTTGGAAGATCAGTCGGCTCCTTTAATTGTTGTTAGTGATGAACTTACATCAGTTACCATCGGTAAGAGCGGCAAGGCTTCTTATTGTGGTAATAAATCTTTGGATTTTAGCTTCTCTGAGGAAATCAAGGCTTATATTGCTACAGGCTTTGATAAGGATGCAGAAATCATCTGGTTGACTCGTGTAAAGGATGTGCCTGCAGGTACGCCAGTATTGATCAAGGGCGATGCTGAGAAGACCTATCAGGTTCCTGTGACAGATACCAAGAACTCTTATTATACGAATATGTTCAAGGGTAATACGAGCGGTGAGACTGTTCAGGTCAATGAGACAGAGGGCGACATGGTGAACTATTACCTGTCAGGCGACGGCACGTTCAAGAGCGTGAAGGGTTACGCAAATATTGGTAATAATAAGAGCTACCTGCAGCTGCCTGGCACGTTTGCTCCCGCAGAGGCTGGTGCTACCCAGACGGTGAAGGTTGGTTCTGCTGGTAAGGCCTCTTACGCAGCTCCTGTAGACCTTGACTTTACGAACGTGGAGGGTTTGAAAGCCTTTACGGCCACTGGCTATGACAAGAGTTCGAAAACCATCTGGCTGACGCGTGTGATGAAAGTCCAGAAGGGTGAAGGCGTCTTGCTGAAGGGAGATGCTAAGGATTATCAGATTCCTTCTGCAGCTATCCAGAGTAGCTATGAGAACATGTTCGTGGGTAACACGAGTGGCGACCAGATCCAAGTTCAGGCTACTGCTGATGATGGCAGTAAGACAAACTTCTATCTGAAGAGTGACGGTACGTTTGTCAGTGTGAACGGTTACGTGAACATTGGCAATAACAAGTGTTATCTGGCATTGCCTACAGAGATGGTAGCTGCCGCCTCTACTCGTGGTTCAGAGGCTAACTACATCATGGAGGAGCCTGAGGTGATCAAACTGCCAATCAGCTTCAGAAGCCTCGACAACGATGGCGATGGTACAACCGCCATCCGTGAGACGAAGCAGTCAAGGGAGGATGGTGCCTATTACACTCTCCAGGGCCAGCGCGTCGTGAATCCAGGCAAGGGGCTCTACATCAAGAATGGTAAAAAGACCGTAATCAAGTGAGCGAAATGACAACTTTCTCGCGTTTTTAAATATTGAATTAACAAACGAGCATATTATGAAATATTTAGGACTGATTATGGCATTATTTGCTACAACGCTGGCGGCACAAGAGTATGTGGATTTGGATTTGCCGTCAGGAACGTTATGGGCAACCTATAATGTTGGTGGGTCTCAAATAGGCGATAGAACGGCAACGCAATTCAATTGGGGTAATCTTGTTGAGGAGTCTTATGGTGATCAGAAAAGATGGGAAGTCATGTATTCTTTGGGTAATTCGACTCAAGGATCAGCCACCTATGACCCTGCTACAGTTGCTTGGGGAGATGATTGGTGTACGCCAACTCTTGATCAATGGTATGAATTGCTTAATTGTTGTCGATATGATTGCCATACGACTGCATATGGAGAACTTGCTGTAAGATATACACGTATGTATGATACGGATAATGATGGTTATCCAGATACTTATGATCCTGACAAATTTATCGTCTTTACATTTAATAGTTTGGTATCTGACCATTATGTGGGTGGATACTGGACAACAACACAGAATATGAATTCATGGCCTAAAGGCGAGGAAATGGATACAACATACATATGGCATAATGAAAAATATGATTTTTCTGAGACCATTGATATATATGGTACTCCGACTCATATTTATCCAGAACATGGCTATGCTTATAACTTTTATTTCAATTCAAGCAATGCGTCCTTGAATCTTACTCTTAGTCCGCCCTCTCATCAAAGAATGGTACGCGCTGTAAAGAAATCTACTGGCAATAAAAATCCTATTACCATCGGCAAGAGTGGCAAAGCGTCTTATTGTGGAGACAAGTCACTGGATTTCAGTTACTCTGATGAAGTGAAAGCATATATCGCAACAGGCTTTGATAAGGATGCAGAAATCATCTGGTTGACTCGTGTAAAGGATGTTCCTGCTGGTACGCCTGTATTGATCAAAGGCGTAGCCAACAAGACCTACGATGTGCCTGTGACAGATACCAAGAACTCTTATTATGAGAATATGTTCAAGGGTAATACAAGCGGAGAGTCAGTTCAGGTCAATGAGACTGATGGTGATTTCGTAAACTATTACCTCTCAGGTGACGGTACCTTCAAGAGTGTGAAGGGTTACGTGAACATTGGTAACAATAAGAGCTATCTCCAGCTGCCTGGTTCATTCAAGTCTGCAGAGACAGGTGCAACCCAGACTGTGACAATCAAGACCTCAGGTAAGGCCTCTTATGCTGCTCCTGTAGACCTTGACTTTACGAACGTGGATGGTTTGAAGGCCTTCACTGCAACAGGCTATGACAAGAGTTCAAAGACGATCTGGCTGACTCGTGTGATGAAAGTTCAGAGGGGTGAGGGCGTCTTACTGAAGGGTGATACTAAGGATTACGAGATACCTTCTGCCGCAGTTCAGAGCAGTTATATGAATATGTTCGTAGGTAACACGAGTGGTGCTTCTGTTCAGGTTCAGGCGACGTCAGATGATGGCAGTCAGACAAATTTCTATCTGAAAGGTGACGGTACGTTCGTCAGTGTGAACGGTTATGTGAACATTGGTAACAACAAGTGTTATCTGGAGTTACCTACAGAGATGGTTGCTGGAGCTGCCTCTACTCGTGGTGCAGAGGCTAAATATATTTTGGAAGAGCCTGAGATGATCAAGCTGCCAATAAGCTTTAGGAGCATCGATAATGATAGCAATGGCACAACAGGTGTTAAAGAAGTGAAGAGTAAAGGAGTGAAAAGTGAAGAGTGGTTCACCCTCCAAGGCCAGCGTATCGTAAATCCAGGTAAGGGTATCTATATCCGAAATGGTAAGAAAGTTGTAATTAAATAACTTTGATAGATAGTGGCAATAATGAAGAAAACCTTATTATTGATGTTAACATTGTTGTTGGGCCTCAGTGTTCAGGCGCAGCAGGTGACGGAACAAGAGGCTTTACAGAAAGCAAAGAGTTTCTTGAGTGGCAAAACTTTCTCAATTGTCAGTAAGACGCGTGGCAGTTCTGATAGTGACATTCAGCCATATTACGTATTTAATGCTCAGGAGGGTGGTTTTGTCATCGTTTCGGGCGATGAACGAACAGTACCAATCCTAGGCTTTTCTGACAATGGTCATTTCGATGTCAACGATCTGCCTGATAACCTACGTTTTTTATTAGCGAGGTATGAAAGTCAGATTCAATACATACAGGAAAACAATGTGACAGCTCCTCAGAAAGCAAAGACAAGGGCTATGACCAGTTCTATTGCACCGATGCTGACATCTGCTTGGGGACAGGGACTTCCTTATCGGAAAGACTGTAAGGTGACTTATAATACCACGGAAGAGATAACATCCCCGTCGGGTTGTATCGCCGTATGTATGGCACAGGTTATGTACTACTATGCTAAGAAATCTGATGCAGGGAGAGTCTCAGCTTTAGCTATTCCTGCTTATAATTATGAAAAGGATAACAGAGACTATAGCCATGCAGCCCTGCCAGCCACTACTTTTGAGTGGGATAAACTGAAGGATACATATAGCAGTAACGAAACCGGAGAGTCTGCTGATGCCGTCGCCAAGCTGATGCACTATTGTGGCGCAGCTGCTCAGATGATGTATGGAGAAAACGGTTCTGGTGTATTGACTCGTAATGTTGTCTATGGGTTAACTTCCTATCTGGGTTATGCCAAGACGGCTCATTATGAGAAAAAGGAAAACTACCTGTGGAGTGATTGGGCATCGCTCATCGATCAGGAATTATCAGCGGGTCGCCCCGTTATCTATGGTGCCCGTGACAATATGGCAAGTGTAGGCGATCATGCTTTTGTAATCGACGGATACGATGCTTCCACAGATTTCTATCATGTCAATTTCGGGTGGGGCAATCCTTCCTATAATTCTTATTATGCCTTGTATCTCCTGAATCCAGACAGAGGCGATGGACGTGCCTATAATAAAATGGATGATGCTATCTTCGGCATCTCGCCAGTTGCCAGTGGTGATCTTCCTGCGCAGATTGATCATTTGACGGTGTCAAATCTAAGAATCAACAGCTCCAACAAGATAGAATACGATGCTCGTAACTATACAGGGAAATCTCAGTATTTTGATTGCGGTATAGGTTATATGACGAGTAATGGTATCAAAGAGATTTCCAGTCAGCTTATTACCTCGAAAGAGCTTGCCGAGGGCTCAACCAGATCCTTTAAGGATGGTTCTTGGAACCCATTCGATGTAAGTCATGTTGATGGTGTAACTGATGGGGATTATAAGCTGGTTCCTATTTCCAAAGTCAATGGTACAGCCGAATGGCAGATCAGTACCAAACCTGACATTAACTATATTCTGGCTACAGTTGTCAATGGTGACGCCACCGCACTATATCTGAATGGTGCTGGTATCCAGTTCCCCAAGGATAGTTATACTACCATATTGGGTCAGCCCTTTATTACCCAGATAGCGACTTGTAGGCCATTGAGTTTGACAGTCACCTATTCCAGTTCCAACACGGATGTCGCTACAGTTGATGGTGCGACGGGTGCTGTCACTATAAAAAATATAGGACAAACTACTATTAAAGCCATTGGTGAAGGTACTGAATATGCAGACAGTTACACACTGAACGTTGTTAAAAAGGTGGATAATCCTACAATTATCCTTAATGCGACTTCTTTCTTTTATGACGGCACAGCGAAGGAACCGACAGTTGAGGTGAAGGATGGTGATACCACGATTCCATCCTCTGAATATACCGTCAGTTATGAGAATAATACGAATGTCGGAACAGCTACTGTGAAGATTACGGACAAGGATGGTGGTAACTACATTGTCAGTGGTTCGACAACGTTCTCCATCGTATCAGCTGATGGCAGTCTGACACCTCCTACAGGTAAGAGCGACTTGGTATATACAGGTGCTGCCCAAGATCTGATCACAGCAGGTTCGTCTACAACGGGTACGGTGCAGTATTCTCTCGATGGAACAAACTACGGTACGTCTATTCCACAAGGCACAGATGCTAAGGAGTATACTATATATTATAAGGTGGTAGCTAGTCCAGGCTATAATGATATAGCTCCAGCATCGTTCAAGGTGAGCATCTCACCTAAGACTGTCAGCAGTCCGACGATAACGCTGAGCCAGACGAGTTATACTTACGACGGCACGGCGAAAGAGCCTGCTGTAACGATGAAAGATGGCGAAACGGCTATTCCTAATGCAGAATTTACCATCAGTTATAGTAATAATACAGAAGTAGGTACGGCCGTTGTGACAATTACGGATAAGGAAGGTGGAAACTATACTGTCAGTGGTTCTGCCACATTTTCCATAACTGAGGCAGAACCAGCTACAGAAACTACACCGATCACCATCGGCAAGAGCGGCAAGGCATCTTATTGTGGTAATAAGTCGCTGAACTTCAGTTTCTCTGATGAGATCAAGGCATATATCGCAACAGGTTTTGATAAGGACGAAGAAATTATCTGGCTGACGCGAGTAAAGGATGTGCCTGCAGGTACGCCAGTGCTGATCAAGGGTGAAGCCAACAAGAACTACGATGTTCCTGTGACTGACAGTCAGAACTCCTATTATACGAATATGTTCAAGGGCAACATAAGCGGTGCGACTATTCAGGTCAATGAGACAGAGGGTGATATGGTGAACTATTACCTGTCAGGCGACGGCACGTTCAAGAGTGTAAAGGGTTACGCAAATATTGGTAATAACAAGAGCTACCTGCAGCTGCCTGGCACGTTTGCTCCCGCAGAGGCTGGTGCGACTCAGACCGTGAAGGTTGGTTCTGCTGGTAAGGCCTCTTACGCAGCTCCAGTAGACCTTGACTTTACGAATGTGGAGGGTCTGAAGGCCTTTACGGCTACAGGCTATGACAAGAGTTCGAAGACCATCTGGCTGACCCGCGTGATGAAGGTTCAGAAGGGTGAGGGCGTGCTGCTGAAGGGAGAGGCCCAGGATTACGAGATTCCTTCTACCGTTGTTCAGAGCAGTTATATGAATATGTTCGTAGGCAATACGAGTGGTGCTTCTGTTCAGGTTCAGACGACTTCTGAAGATGGTAGTCAGACAAATTTCTATCTGAAAGGTGACGGTACGTTCGTCAGTGTGAATGGATATGTGAACATTGGTAACAACAAGTGTTATTTGGAGTTGCCTACATCGATGGTTGCTGTTGCAGCCTCCACTCGTGGTGCTGAGGCTAACTATAAGTTTGAAGAGCCTGAGGTGATCAAGCTACCAATCAGCTTCAGAAGCATCGGCAATGATGGAGATGGCACAACCGGAATTAATGTTCAATCTTCAAAGTTCAATGTTCAATCAGATAACGCTTACTACACCCTCCAAGGACAGCGTGTCATGAAACCAGGCAAGGGCCTTTACATCAAGAACGGCAAAATCGTTTTCGTCAAAAATAGATGATGGAATTGTTGTCTGAAATACATCAATTAAAAAATCTTAATATATTCCCGAAATGTTTGCTCATTTCGGGAATATTCTGTATTTTTGTGTTTGATTTATGACCTTTTATTCAATTCAATCAATAACTAATATTTTCAGCTTATGAAGAAAATTTTACTAATGTGTGTCTCCTTGCTATTCTCAATAGCGGGATTCAGTGAAAACATCCAGTTCGTGGATCAAACTGCGAAGAACATTTGTGTCCAGAAATGGGATGCTAATGGTGACGGCGAGCTGAGCCTGGAAGAGGCTGCCGCCGTGACGGACATAGGATCAGTATTTACAGCTCAAAAAGATCTTCGCTCTTTTAGCGAATTCCAGTACTTTACGGGAGTTACTGCCATTCCTGCATATGCTTTTCAAGGATGTTATTACCTGTCGTCTATAATAGTCCCTGAAAATGTCTCAACCATTAGCGATAGAGCATTTGAGTGGTGTGAAAGACTTGTTTCAATCAATATCCCTGCTAAGGTAACTTCTTTGGGAAATCGACTGTTTAACGGGTGTTATTCTATTGCATTCATCACTAGTGGTATGGAAAACCCAACAGCATCTGATGATACATTTCTTGGTCTTTCGGCATCTTCAGTTAAATTGTTTGTTCCTGTTGGGAGCAAATCAAAATATAAAAACGCTTATGGATGGTCTTCATTCATTAGTATTAATATTATAGAAGGCAACCCTACAGTGACAAAGTCTGGCGATCTGTATTATCTCTATGAAACTACAGCCAAAACTGTTTCTGTAATCGGCGGAAACTATAGCAGTATGAATAGCATTACTATTCCAGAATCGATAACCATTGACAATGAGCAGTATGCTGTTACTACAATTGGTCGAGGTGCCTTTTATGGATGTTATGACACAGAAGTTATTTCTATACCCAATTGTGTCACAACGATAGAGGAATATGCTTTCTATAATGCTGGTATCAAATCCCTGACATTGCCTTCCTCGCTGAAGACAATTGCTAATTTATCCTTCAATTATTGCTACAATTTAACTAACGTCTCAATTCCTGAAGGCGTTTTGTCAATAGGTTATCAGGCCTTTGCTAATTGTGATAAACTTCAGAAGTTAGAATTACCTGCCTCGTTGACTGGCATAGCTAATGAAGTGGTTGACCGTTGCTATTCTTTGGTTGCTGTGATATCACATAGTGATAATCCTTGTTCAATTGGAGAAAGTGCTTTTGGGCATTATGTATGGGATGATAATTCACAGACAGGATCGTACGAACCTTCTAGTGCCGCTTTGTATATTCCTTCAGGCAGTAAGGATAAGTATGAAGCAATCAAAGGATGGACAATGTTCAAGGCCATTGAAGAAGGTGACGTGAAAGAAGCAACTGTTGATGGACTCAAATATACATATTTTAGTTTTGGTCAGGCAGCTGTTATTCCTGGTGACTATCAAAACCTGAAATCTGTAACTGTGCCTGGTACTGTTACCATCAATAACAGTCAATATCAGGTGACCGCCATTGGTTCGGGTGCCTTCAATGGCTGTTATAACATAAGGACTGTAAATCTGCCAGAGGGTATTACCGAAATAGGAAACAGTGCATTTTGTAATGTATATTTCACAGAAATCAATCTTCCCAGTACGTTGAAATCAATAGGAAATGATGCTTTCAATTACTGCAATGATTTGGTATCCATCTCTATTCCAGAGGGCGTCACTTCTTTAGGTGACTATGTATTCAGGAGCTGTCAGAATCTTCAGAAGATTGAGCTGCCCAATTCATTGACAAAGATAGGAGAGCGCATCGTTCAGAATTGTAACTCATTGATTTCAGTTGTATCACATATTGAGAAACCGTTCTATATACGGGATAATATGTTTACAAAAGGATCTAATTGGGTGGATGGTCAGTATGTCTATATACCAAACGATGCGACATTGTATGTGCCAGTAGGAACCAAGGCTTTATATGAGGCTATTAAAGGTTGGACGTTCTTCAAGGCTATTGAGGAAGGCGAAATCAAAGAGACTAAGATCGGCGACCTTTATTATACCTATTCCACTGGTTCAAAAACTGCGACAGTGATTAATGGAGATTATAGTCAGATAAATGATTTGACAATCCCCTCTACGATTACTGTAGATAATACAATATGTCATGTGACGGCTATCGCTCCAAAAGCTTTCTATGGTTTAACGAACATCAGATCTGTCAAAATCTCAGACGGAGTGACATCCATTGGGGCAGATGCTTTCTATAATGTCAGAATGGATTGGGTAGAGCTACCAACTACGTTGGAGACCATAGGAGCTCGTGCCTTCTGTTATTGTTACTATTTGTCGTATCTTAACATTCCTGAAGGTGTGACGACTGTAGGTGATTATGCATTTTATAACTGTAACAATCTTCAGACCATCGTTTTGCCCTCTACCTTGAATAGTATCGGAAATCGTGCGTTTGGTAATAATAGCATGTCATTATCCACGGTTATTTCCCGTATCAAGAATCCATTCAAGATCAACGATTATACTTTTGGTTATACTGAGTGGGATGAAGCGACTCAGAAGTCATATCTTAAGCCAAGCCCGGCAGTATTATATGTACCAGATGGAACTTCTGCTGCTTACAAGTCTTTCTCAGGCTGGACGATGTTCAAGACCATAGAGGAAGGTGGCGTAAAGGAAGTTGAAATTGATGGTCTGAGATATAGGTACTTCTCAAGTACTAAAACTGCGGATGTAGTGAGTGGTAACTATTACGAGTTAACGGAAGTGACCGTGCCTGGATCTATCGTCGTTGGTGATGTAACCTATCAGGTGACGGATATTAGCTTGAATGCATTTGGTAATACTCGTAATTTGAAATCCATCACCTTGTCTGAAGGCATCACAAATATTGGTAAAGCCGCCTTCACATATTCTGCCATTACTTCTATTACCTTACCGAGTTCACTGCGGTTAATCGATGCGAATGCTTTCCAGGATTGTAACCAACTGTCTTCTATTGATATTCCTGAGGGTGTTACAACTATAGGCGCATCCGTTTTTTATGGCTGCAGTAATCTTTCGAAAATCGTTTTACCAAATACGCTGACCAGTATTGGTAATAATGTTTTAGGATATAATAGCTCAGTGACAGCTGTCGTTTCTCATATCAAGGAGCCGTTTGCCATTCCGAATAATGTGTTCGGGGTATCTCAGTGGGATGAAGAAAGTCAGAAATCGGTCTATAATCCATGTAATGCTACGCTTTATGTGCCAGAAGGCACAAAAGCTCTATACGAGCAAATTGAGGGTTGGACAAAGTTCAAGGAGATTAAGGAAGGTGAAGTGATGGAAGCTGTGGTAGATGGTATCAAGTATTCATATCAGCCATCTTCAAATAAGGCTACCGTCATTCGTGGTGATTATGAAAATCTGGAGAGTGTAACTATTCCGGGAACTGTTAAGATCGGTGATGCGACCTATCAGGTAGCAGAAATCGCTGTGCGTGCGTTCTCTGAGCTTGAGAATCTGAAGACAGTGACGATAGGCGAGGGTATTACTGCCATCCCGGATAATGCGTTCTCAAATTCTGGTATTACACAGCTGACTCTCCCATCTACATTGAAGTCTATCGGCAATGATGCCTTCTACTATTGTCGTCATTTGACATCTGTCGTAGTTCCTGATGGTGTAGAGACTATTGGTGACTATAGCTTCTCAAGTTGCTTTAAACTCCAAAGTATAGAATTACCTGCAACTTTGAAATCTGTCGGTTCGGGTGTATTTAGTTGGAGTTGTGCCTTGTCTTCGATTGTCGCTCATGGCGCAGAGCCTGCTGAAGCTAGTAAGACTGCATTAGCATGGAGTTATTATGTGAAGGATGAAGAGATCTTCAAGCCATATAGCAACGCTGTACTTTTCGTTCCTTCTGGATCGAAAGATAAGTATAAGGCTGCTACAGGCTGGAGTGTCATGGAGGTGATAGAGGAGAGCACCCCGAAACAGACTGTTGATGGTAATTTGAAGTATCTGTATTCTGAGGATTCCAAGTTTGCAATGGTCATCCGAGATGACTACTCGAAATTGGAGAATATTTCAGTTCCGGCATCTATCACTATTAATGGCGAGCAATATCCCGTTACAGCCATTGGAGGCTACGCTTTCGGTATGGAATATGAAGATAAGGAGACATCTGTTCTGAAGTCTGTCACCTTATCTGAGGGTATTACTTCTTTGGGTGTATGGTCATTTGCTTATGCCACGATCTCAAGTATTAATTTGCCGTCCACATTGAAGACGATCTATGGCGAGGCATTTACCGGCTCTGACTTGACGTCTGTGACTATTCCTGGAAATGTTGAGTTGATTGACAATTATGCATTTACAGGCAACAGCAAACTGACATCGGTGGTTATTTCGGAAGGTGTGAAAGTTTTGAGTTATGGATTATTCTCTTATTGCGATCAACTTCAGACTTTAGAATTGCCTTCCACCTTGATATATTTGGGAGGTGATTTGGTTCGCAATAGCAACAATATGACGAAGGTGATATCTAACATGACTGACCCCATTGAGATTGAGTTGGAGGTGTTTGGTAGTCGACAGACCTGGAATAGCAGTTTGGGAAGGTATGACTTTACGGCTTGTCCAGCGACTTTGTTCGTTCCTAATGGTACTCTGTCGAAATATCAGAGTATCGAAGGTTGGACTCTGTTTAAAAACATGGTTGAGTTAGGTGGAACAGAAGCGATCACCATCGGTAAGAGCGGAAAGGCCTCTTATTGCGGAGATCTGTCACTCGACTTCAGTTACTCAGATGAGGTGAAGGCCTATATTGCAACTGGATTTGACAAGGACGAGGGAACAATCTGGCTTACTCGTGTAAAGGACGTTCCTGCTGGTGTCCCTGTTTTGATCAAGGGCGAGGCCAATCAGACCTATCAGGTGCCTGTAACGGACAGTGAGAACTCATATTATAAGAATATGTTCGTTGGTAACACGACTGGCGAAAAGATTCAGATACCTGAGACAGAGAATGGCTATGTAAACTATTACCTGTCAGGCGATGGCACCTTCAAGAGTGTGAATAAGTCCGCAAACATTGGTAACAACAAATGTTATCTCCAACTTCCTGGCACGTTCGAGCCCGCAGTGGCTGGTGCAACCCAGAAGGTGACAATCAAGGCTTCAGGCAAAGCCTCTTATGCTGCTCCAGTGGATCTTGACTTTACGAACGTAGAGGGTTTGAAAGCCTTCTCGGCCACAGGCTACGATAAGAGCTCAAAGACCATCTGGCTGACTCGTGTGATGAAGGTCCAGAAAGGTGAAGGCTTACTGCTGAAGGGTGATGCGAAGGATTATGAGATTCCTTCTGCCGGTGTTCAGAGCAGCTACATGAATATGTTCGTAGGTAACACGAGTGGCGACAAGATTCAGGTTCAGGAGAAATCAGAAGATGGCAGTCAGACGAATTTCTATCTGAATGGTGACGGTGCGTTCGTCAGTGTGAATGGATATGTGAACATTGGTAACAACAAGTGTTATTTGGAGTTGCCTACATCGATGGTTGCTGTTGCTGCATCTACTCGTGGTGCTGAGGCTAACTATAAGTTTGAAGAGCCTGAGGTGATCAAGCTACCAATCAGCTTCAGAAGCATAGAGAACGATGGAGATGGTACAACTGGAATTAAAGATCATTCTTCAAAGTTCAATGTTCAGTCCGATGCCTATTACACCCTCCAAGGCCAGCGCGTCATGAACCCAGGTAAGGGTCTTTACATCAAGAATGGTAAAAAAGTAATTATCAAATAGGTATATACCTAATTCCTCTCAATTAATCCCGAAATGCTTGGTCGTTTCGGGATTTTTTTGTATCTTTGCAGTAGAAAAGATATAATAGAAGTTATGCCGAGAAAGAATTATGGAATGTGGTATGAGGTTCACCCGACGCCGGTGAAGGGCGAGGACGGGAAGAATCTGGTGTATGTGCGCCCAAAGAGTGGCATGAAGTTGACGATGAGGCAACTGGAGGACCAGTGCGAGCGGTATAATGCCCTACGCTATGGCGAGCTGAGCCGGGCCTTCGAGGCGTTTATCCGAGTGGCTGGCAGGTTTCTGGCCGAGGGCTATCGCATTGAGACACCCATCGGATCGTTTGCCCCCAAGTTGTCGCTGACGAAACAGGTGACTGACCCTGACCAGGTGAAAGACCGCGACGTGCGGCTCGACGGTGTGGAGTATAACCCAGGCAAACTCTGGGATAGAGAAATTGATAAGTGGCTCGACGGATTCCGACGTTACGATAATCCTGATACACAAACCATTATGGCCGACAAGGAGAAACTGGAGCAGATGATGCGAGAGTGCCTGCAGAAATATCATGGCTACATCACTGCCGGCCTGTTTGCCCGCTATACAGGACTGACCCTCTACTCTGCCCGCAAACAGCTGAACGAGTGGACCAAGGGCGACAATCCCAAACTGCTGAAAACATCCAGGGGCAAGGAGCATATCTATACGGAGATATAAATTGGACATTAACAATTTCAGCGTTTGAAACGGCGTACAGGCGCACAGTCGTTTGCGTATAGGCGTACGACCGTTTGGGTATAGGCAAGCGATAGAGAGATACGGTCTTTCTCCCTGTTTCCCTTACTCTCTTCCCCTGCGAGCCTTAATCCTTTCCCCTCCGAAGCTTAGTACAAACGGTTACGGTTACAGCTGTAACCATGTAACCGCCGAGGGTTCGAAATGAGCACAAAATCATTATAACATATTAATTATTAAACATTTATATAATTATCACTGAATTATCTGAGAGGAAAAGGTTACATGGTTACAGCTGTAACCATGTAACCATTGCGATGAAAAAGCCGCAATAATTTGGCCGTTCGCACACTTTTTAGTATCTTTGCACGTTGAAACTGAAAATGCTAACAATAAATATGACTACAGCAGACATCAAGAAGATCGTTGACGACGAGCGCGCTGAGCAGCTGACTGCCCAGCTTTGCCGGCATTGGGAAGTGGCTACACGGCGATTGGAAGTATTGGCACAGGAAGTTGAGAAGGGCATGGACACCTGTATCGAGGCCGAGATCTATGCTGCCCTGATGCGGATGCAGAAGACGGTGATGGCCTTGATGGAACTGAACAAGATACCAACAACCTTCCTCTTCTCAGAGTATTTTGAACGCATCACCAATACCGTGAAGGACACCAGCATCCGCCGGTCGGTGATGACATTGCTAAAAAGCCTACTGGGCGAACAGTCGGCCTCACCCAGTGAGGGTAGGGTGGAGGGGGCTTCCTTCTTCGACCTGATTCTCGAATCGCTGGCACAGCATATCGCGATGTCACCCGAACAACAGGCCGCCATCCAGGAGCAGGCACCGCCCACAGAGCACATCATCGCCGTCTGCGCCCAACATCTTGATCCAAAAGACCTAATGATGGTGGCCTCGATCATTCAGGACCTGAACACCGAAGACGACGCTGAGAGCCAGGAAGAGACCACCTACCAGCTGAAGGAGATGCGTCAGGCGATGGACGAACTGAGCAGCAAGATGGACGAGAGTCTGCAAATGATGCTGATATGGCTGATGCTGCTGATGTTGCTGCCAAGTCTGTTGGTGAGCCTCATGCAGCAGAGCCGAAGCGACAGCAAGGCGATGGCCCAGCTATTTAATAAGGTACTCATGGAGGTGCGCGAGAGCGTCAAGTGGTGGAACTATTGGAAGGTACAACGCGAGACACTCCGCGCGGTCAGCGATAGCATTTCGTGGCAGGACATCATGACGAATGAGTCTTCCAAGGAACGTGAAGAGCTGGGACGAGTGCCAGGAGGACTGTTTGCGAAGTGGACGACTTCCCCAGAAGCCTTCGAGGCCGGTTTCCTCGAGGCCCAACTCGACGACGATACTCTGCGCCATTTCATCTTCCATCTGGCCACTCTTGCGGAAATTGTCAGGGAAATCAACCCCACAACCAAGTTTGGCAGCGAACAACTGGTGCATGATGACCTGCAGCGTGTGGGCGAAGCCGTACTGAAGGCCGCCCAAAAGCTCAGCGACTTGGTGGACAAGCCGTGGTTCCCTCACTATGAAGCGATGTGGCTGGACCTGATTCAGAACGAAACGATCTTCGCTAATCTGAAGGTGACGCGCAAGAGTCCGCACAATAACCTGTTTACTGCACGCTT
>JAEEGK010009236.1_pt1 | contig 23080 bp, 15 predicted proteins | sample 8958771 | NCBI WGS metagenome assembly JAEEGK01 (sample SAMN16246547, study PRJNA631951) | gut metagenome | biome: gut microbiome; feature: rumen; material: SC-attached | host: Bos | place: Iran: Karaj | collected 2018-10 | reverse complement strand
GAAGGAGATGCGAAGAGCTCCATACCATGACGCGTGACACGGGTGACATTAACGCCATAGACACTGGAGAAGTGCATCTGTCCGAAGGATTTTCCGTTGATGCTGGGATTGGTGACGACAACACGCTTCGACACCATCGGCTGATCTTGCTGCTGCCAGTCGACCTCGATGACAGGGCCAATGAATGCCACGATGGCCTCCCAGTCAGCCTCTGTAGTGACGATGCTCAGCTGGTCGCCAATATGGAAGATGGTATTTCGATTGGGGATGCTGACATGTCCGTCATGCAAGATACGTGAACACACGAAGTCACGATTGAGGAAGTCGTGTACCTGCAACAGCGTACGGCCTTCCAGATACTGGTTGGTCACCTCCAGATGCATCTTATGGGGTTTCTGTGTGGCCTTGGCCTCCTCCTGTGCCGAAAGGGCTTCTTCCTCCTTCTCGAGTCGCACTTTGCACAGATAACGAACCAGGATAATGGCTCCAATGATACCAAGCACACCCAAAGGATATGCACAGGCATAGGCAGAGGCTATCTGCGGGGCTTCATCGCCATAGACCGACACCAGTGCTTCGTTGGCAGCACCAAGACCAGGAGTATTGGTCACGGCTCCATAAAGTGTTCCCACCATCATGGGGAGTGCAGCTTTGTCGCTAGTATCGAAAAAGACGAAATAGCACCCAAACATCACCAGGATGTTCAGCGCAATGGCAGCGGTGGCCAATCCGTTGAGTTTGATGCCAGCCGTACCAAAGCTCTCGAAAAATCCAGGTCCCACCTGCAAGCCTATCATAAAGACGAAGAGAATCAGTCCGAAGTCCTGGATGAACGTCAAAATGTCGACTGGTGCAGTGAAACCAAAGTGACCCGCCACGATACCAGCAAAGAGCACGAACGTGACACCCAGTGAAATGCCACAGACCTTGATCTTGCCAAGATACACGCCAACGGCAATGACAATGGCATAGAGCAAGGCGATATGGGCCACTGACTCAGAGTTTGTAAAGAGGTTGATCAGCCACTGAAAGGATTCCATTGTATCTTTATCGTTTGCGTTTTGCGTACTTCAACGGACTATTACTTCTTCAATGCTGCGATAGACTCCTTAAAGGCAGCAATCTTTTCCTCAGCATCGCTCTGCTTCTTGCGTTCCATAGCCACGACAGCCTCAGGAGCATTCTGCACAAAACGCTCGTTGGATAGTTTCTTCAGCACACCCTGCAGGAAGCCCTCGAGATGATTCAACTGAGCTTCCATCTTAGCAATCTCGGCATCGACATCGATGAGCGATCCAAGGGGCACGGCATATTCCGTCATGCCTACCATAAAGGCGCTAGCAGTACTGTCTTTCTCACAGACTGAGACTATTTTGTCCAGATTGGCCATCTTCACAACGGCATCGTCATATTGACCAAGCAACTGCGAATTGACCACCTGCAGCGTCAACTTCTCTTTGTTGGCAATATTCTTCTGAGCACGCACAGCGCGCACTCCACTTACCACTTGTTTGATGGTTTCCACATTACCGAGCAAAATGTTCTCGTCCTCCGTCGGAGCACTGAGTTTCAGTTCCTGACGCATGATGCTCTCGCCAGCCTTACGTTCATAAAGTGCCTGCCATAGCTCTTCAGTAATGAAAGGCATAAAAGGATGAAGCATCTTGAGCAGCTTATCGAAAAAGTCGAGCGTAGCCTCGTAGGTCTTGACATTGATGGGCTGTTGCTGTCCATCGACATAGGCGGGCTTCACCATTTCGAGATACCAGCCTGAGAACTCATCCCAGAACAGTTTGTATACCACCATCAATGCATCTGATATGCGGTATTTCGAGAACATATCGTCAAGCTCTGCTGCAGCGGCTTTCAACTTGGCTTCAAACCATTTCATAGCCAACTGCTCTGCACCTGTCTGCTCGATATCGTTGCTCACCTGCCAGCCCTTTACAAGACGGAAGGCATTCCAAATCTTGTTGTTGAAGTTACGTCCCTGTTCGCAGAGAGCCTCGTCGAAGAGGATGTCGTTGCCAGCAGGAGCAGAGAGCATCATACCCATACGCACACCGTCAGCGCCAAACTTCTCAATCAGCTCAATGGGATCAGGGCTATTACCCAACGATTTCGACATCTTACGTCCCAGTTTGTCACGGACAATGCCAGTGAAGTAGACGTTTTTGAAGGGGAACTTGCCCATATACTCTTCACCGGCCATAATCATGCGAGCCACCCAGAAGAAGATGATATCGGGTGCCGTCACCAGGTCGGAGGTGGGATAGTAATAGCTGATCTCTTCGTTGCCGGGATTATTGATACCGTCAAAGAGCGAGATGGGCCAGAGCCATGACGAGAACCATGTGTCGAGAGCATCCTCATCCTGACGCAGGTCGCTATCCTTCACGTTCGGATCTTTTTCCTGAGCCAGTCTCAATGCCTCTTCCCGTGTTTCGGCAACCACAAAGTCGTCGTTGTCGTTATAATAATAGGCAGGTATGCGGTGGCCCCACCAGAGCTGTCGGCTGATGCACCAGTCCTGAATGTTCTCCAACCAGTTCTTGTAGGTGTTCACATACTTTTGTGGATAGAACTTCATCTCGCCGCTGAGCACTGGAGGCAGAGCGATGTCGGCAAAATGCTGCATGCGGAGGAACCACTGCAGTGAGAGACGAGGTTCGATAGCTGTGTCGGGATTACGCTCAGAGTAACCCACCTTGTTCGTATAGTCCTCTATCTTCTCCATCAGTCCGGCTTCCTGCAAGTCCTTGGCAATCCGCTTACGACAGTCCATGCGGTCCATGCCCACATAGAGGGGAGACTGCTCGCTGATGGTGGCATCTGCGTTGAAGATGTCAATGGTCTCCAGATTGTGGGTCTTACCCAGCATATAGTCGTTGGTGTCGTGGGCAGGTGTCACCTTCAGACAGCCCGTTCCAAACTCAATGTCCACATAGCGGTCCTCGATAACGGGAATCACACGGCCCACCAATGGCACAATCACCTTGCGGCCCTTCAGCCACTGGTTCTTCGGATCCTTGGGATTGATGCACATGGCAGTATCGCCCATGATAGTCTCAGGACGAGTGGTGGCAACAACAGCATAATAACCCTTGGCATCCTTGTGGATGATGTTACCCTCAGCCTTCAGAGCCTCCTCGTTCTCGAGGACAGCGAGGTCATACACATAATACTTCAGATGGAAGAGATGGCTTTTCTCTTCCTTATAAATCACCTCCTCGGTGGAGAGAGCCGTCAGTGCCTTAGGATCCCAGTTCACCATGCGCAGGCCACGATAGATGAGTCCCTTGCGATAGAGGTCAACAAAAACCTTGATCACGCTCTCTGAGCGTTTCTCGTCCATAGTGAAGGCGGTGCGGTCCCAGTCACATGAGGCACCCAGACGACGCAGCTGTTTCAGAATGATGCCGCCATGTTCGTGAGTCCAGTCCCAAGCATGCTCCAAGAACTCATCACGCGTCAAGTCACGCTTCTTGATGCCCTGGGCAGCGAGCTTCTTCACCACTTTTGCTTCTGTGGCGATAGAAGCATGGTCAGTGCCCGGCACCCAGCAGGCATTCTTGCCCTCCATACGGGCACGACGCACGAGGATGTCCTGTATCGTGTTGTTGAGCATGTGGCCCATGTGTAGCACACCCGTCACATTGGGCGGGGGAATAACGATTGTATAAGGTTCACGCCCATCTGGCTTCGAGCTGAAAAGCTTGTTATCCAGCCAATATTGATACCATTTACCTTCGACCTCACTAGGGTCGTACTTGCTTGCAATTTCCATACCTATTTATAAAAGCTTTCTCTATTTGGGGTGCAAAGGTACGAAGAAAAAACGATATGACGAAAAAATGAGTGTCGTTTGTTGCGTTAATGCGTGTTAAATATACCCCAAATAACGAGCGCAGCTCTCTGCACACCGTTCTCCGTCGACTCCAGCCGACACAATTCCTCCTGCATATCCTGCTCCTTCACCACATGGGAACAGACCTTCCAGACGCACATGTTGCAACGTTTCAGCATGTCGGAGAATGCGCAGCGGCGATGAAGTACGGGTCTCTACACCTATCATCACAGCCTCGTTGGTCAGGAAGCCATGTGCCTGTCGCCCAAAGGTCAGGAATCCCTCTTTCAGGCGTGTGGCGACAGCTCGAGGCATCCAAAAATGCAGGGGTGACGACACCAGGCCGGGAGCGTAAGACGATCGAGGCAAGTCAAAACTGAGACGCCCATTTACAAAGTCAGCCATACGCTGTGCAGGAGCCGTCTGCTTCATATTGGCCTGCTGCCAGCAGACACGCTCCATCTGTTCCTGAAAATGCATCACTTTAAGCACGTCGTCGCCTTCAATGTCTTCAGGTCGTGTCTCCACTACCATGCCTGCATTACTCCATTGTGTACCGCGATTGGCAGGACTCATACCATTGACCACTACCTGCTCATGCCCTGTAGCAGCAGGAATAACAAAGCCACCCGGACACATGCAAAAAGAATAGACTCCGCGCCCGTCGACCTGAGTGACAAACGAGTACTCGGCAGCAGGCAGCCATTGTCCCCTACCCTCTTTCCGATGATACTGAATCTGGTCGATGAGCTGTGAAGGATGCTCCAAGCGTACACCTACGGCAATACCCTTTGGCTCGATTTCAATTTTCTGTTTAGCCAAATATCTGTAAACATCTCGTGCTGAGTGACCTGTAGCCAAGATCACGAGACCAAGATATTCCCGTTCTCCGGCCACGCATCCTACTACACGATTACCCTCCAGCAACAGCTGAGTCATCTGAGTCTGGAAGTGCACTTCCCCACCATGACTGATAATGGTATTCCTCATCGCCTCAATCACTTGCGGCAGTCTGTCAGTACCGATGTGGGGATGGGCATCAGCCAAGATGGCTGTTGAGGCACCATGCTGACAAAACACGTTGAGGATCTTGTCCGTATTACCACGCTTTTTGGAGCGGGTATAGAGCTTACCATCGCTATATGCTCCTGCCCCACCTTCACCAAAACAGTAGTTGCTCTGCTCGTCAACCTGCTGAGTTCGCGATATGAGAGCAAGATCCTTCTTGCGTTCATGCACGTCCTTGCCCCGTTCCAGCACGATAGGACGCAAGCCCAGTTCTATCAAACGAAGAGCGGCGAAGAGTCCACCAGGACCTGCACCGACGACAATCACCTGCTGCCCTTCAGACACATCATTATAATTTGTACGCACGAAAGCATCATCTGCGGGCAACTCGTTGACATATAGCCGCACTTTCAAGTTGACATAAATGGTACGCTGCCGTGCATCGATGGAGCGTTTTAAGACGCGAACGCCCTTCAAGGCGCTGAGAGCCAGCCCCTTTTCGTTGGCCAAATACCTGCGAAGGTGGTCGGAGTCGGCTGCCACTTCAGGCAGCACTCGTAGTTGTAATTCCTGTATCATTCTGCAAAGGTACGCTTTTTTTTCGATAATTTCGCCGGAAATCGCGATATTTCATATTTTTTTCCTACCTTTGCACACTGAATTAAAAACAGACATAGAATGAAGGTAATGAAATTCGGCGGAACAAGTGTTGGTTCCGTGGAGAGCATACAGAATCTGAAACGCATCGTAGAGGCCGAAAAGAAGCCTGTCGTGGTGGTGGTAAGCGCCCTTGGCGGCATTACTGATCTACTGCTGAAGACATCACGCCTGGCTTTGAACGGTGATGAGCACTGGCGACAGGAATTCTCGGCCATCAAGCAGCGGCATTTCGACATGATCGACACCCTCTTTGAGGGCGATGAGAGCCGACGCGAGCCTCTGACGCAGACCATCAGTTCGTTCTTCCGTGAGTTGGAATCCATCTTTTATGGTGTATTCCTTATTCACGACCTCAGTCCGAAGACCGAGGCTGCAATCGTCAGTTATGGTGAGCGTCTCAGCAGCCATATCGTGGCCACCCTGATTGATGGCGGCGTTCGCATGAACTCACGTGACTTCATACGCACAGTCAAGAAACAAGGCAATCATGTACTCGACGCTGAGCTCACCTATCGCTTGGTGAGCGAGGCCTTTAGCCCTATATGTTGCTGTGATACAGCAACAAACAAGACGGTGGCTGTGGTGCCAGGTTTCATAGCCCGCGACCGCGACACCCATGAGACCACAAACCTGGGACGTGGCGGTAGTGATTATACTGCTGCCATCATCGCTGCTGCACTTGATGCTGAAGTTCTTGAAATCTGGACCGATGTCGATGGATTCATGACTGCCGACCCGCGCGTCATCAAGACCGCCTACACCATCAACGAGCTATCCTATGTGGAGGCGATGGAGCTTTGCAACTTCGGAGCGAAAGTGGTCTATCCCCCGACCATCTACCCTGTCTGCGTAAAGAACATCCCCATCAAGGTAAAAAACACGTTCAATCCTGAGCATCCCGGCACGCTCATCAAGCAGAAGATAGATAATGACAAAAAGCCCATCAAGGGTATCTCGAGCATCAAGGGCACTACACTCATCACAGTGACTGGCCTGTCGATGGTGGGCGTAATTGGCGTCAACCGTCGCATCTTCTCCACTCTAGCCGAGAATGGCATCTCGGTATTCATGGTTTCGCAGGCATCATCAGAAAACTCCACCTCCATCGGTGTGCGCGATGAAGATGCCACGCGGGCAGTAGAGGTGCTCAACATTGAGTTTGCCAAGGAGATTGTCACAGGAGCCATGTTCCCCATGCAAGCAGAGCACGGCCTGGCCACTATTGCCATCGTTGGCGAGAACATGAAGCACACGCCAGGCATTGCCGGAAAGCTGTTCGGCACGCTGGGCCGAAGCGGCATCAGCGTCATCGCCTGTGCACAGGGAGCATCGGAGACCAATATCTCGTTCGTAGTAGATGCCAAGTACCTGCGTAAGTCGCTGAACGTGCTCCACGACTCGTTCTTCCTCTCTGAATACAAGGTTCTCAACCTCTTCATCTGCGGCATAGGCACCGTTGGAGGCAACCTCATCGAGCAGATACGTTCGCAGTATGACACGCTGAAAGAGACACGACAACTGAAGCTCAACGTCGTAGGCATAGCATCCAGCAAGAAAGGCATCTTCACACGCGACGGCATCGACCTCAGCACCTACCGTGAGCAATTGGCACAGGCTGAAGACAGCAACATCGAGCGCTTGAAAGAGGAGGTGATCGGCATGAATATCTTTAATTCGGTATTCGTCGACTGCACCGCATCAGCTGAAGTAGCTGCGCTTTATCAGGACTTCCTCGACCACAACATCTCTGTTGTCACAGCCAATAAAATTGCTGCCTCCGGACCTTACGATGCCTACGCCCAGCTCAAGAAGACGGCCCTGAAGAAAGGCATCAAGTTCCTCTTTGAAACCAATGTCGGAGCCGGTCTGCCCATCATCGGCACCATCAACGACCTGCTGAACTCCGGTGACAAGATACTGCGCATCGAAGCCGTACTTTCAGGTACGCTAAACTTCATCTTCAACACCATCTCGAGCGACGTTTCTTTCTCCGAGACAGTGCGTCTGGCCAAGGAACGAGGCTACTCCGAGCCCGACCCACGCATCGACCTCTGTGGTAAAGACGTCATCCGCAAGCTGGTCATCCTGACACGTGAGGCAGGCTACCGCGTTGAACAAGACGATGTGGAGAAGCATCTCTTCATGCCCGACTCATTCTTCGACGGCTCACTTGATGACTTCTGGAGCAACCTGCCTTCGCTCGATGCCGACTTCGAGATGCGTCGTCAGGAGTTGGACAAGGAGCACAAGCGTTGGCGCTTTGTGGCGAAGATGGAAGGAGGACGTACCAGTGTCTCGCTCGAAGCTGTCAGTCAGCATCATCCTTTCTACGGTCTGGAAGGTTCCAACAATATTGTCCTGCTCACCACTGAGCGCTATCGCGAGTATCCCATGCTCATCCAGGGTTATGGAGCCGGTGCCGGAGTCACGGCGGCAGGTGTCTTTGCCAATATCATGTCGATTGCCAATATCTAAGTATGAAACACATTATTATATTAGGCGACGGCATGGCCGACCATGCGGTGGAAAAGCTAGGAGGCAAGACCCTCCTGCAATATGCCCACAAGCCCACGATGGATCTCCTTGCCCGGCAGGGACGCACAGGCCGTCTGATTACTGTGCCTGAAGGATTCCCTCCCGGAAGTGAAGTGGCCAACACAGCCATCCTGGGTTACGACCTCAACAAAGTATATGAAGGAAGAGGCCCATTGGAAGCTGCTTCTATCGGCTATGAGATGGCCGACGACGACCTTGCGCTGCGCTGTAACATCATCACGCTGGAGGACGGACGCATCGTCACTCACAATGGCGGCAACCTGCAGACAAACGATGCAGCATTGCTCATCGACTATCTCAACCAGCATCTTGGTTCAGACCGTGTGAGGTTCATAGCTGGCATCCAGTATCGCCATCTGCTCATTATCAAAGGTGGCAACAAACACATCTGCTGCGCCCCACCCCACGATCATCCCGGCGAGCCCTGGCGACCATTATTAGTAAAACCGGAAGAAGGTCTCGTAGGCAGCGACTGTGTCGCTGCTCAGCAGACTGCCGACCTGCTCAACGACCTCATCCTCCGTTCGCAGCAGCTGCTCGCCCAGCATCCTTACAACCAGGCCAAGGCTGCTCGTGGCGAACGCCAAGCCAATAGTATCTGGCCCTGGAGCGGCGGCTATCGCCCATCGATGCAAACACTGCAAGAGCAGTATCCACAAGTACGGTCAGGATCGGTCATCTCAGCCGTTGACCTCATCCGTGGAATCGGCCATTATGCTGGCCTTGACATTGTTGAGGTTGAAGGAGCCACTGGACTAGCCGACACCAACTATGAAGGCAAGGCGCAGGCTGCCATCGAAGCCCTACGGCACCAGGATTTCGTCTTCGTACATGTCGAAGCCAGCGACGAAGCTGGTCACGACGGTGACCTCGACCTCAAGCTGCGTACCATCGAATACCTCGACCAACGGCTCATCGCTCCTATATATAAAGAGGTGTGCACTTGGCCAGAGCCTGTCGCCATCGCCGTACTGCCCGACCACCTGACTCCCGTCGAGATGCGCATCCACGTAGGCGAACCCGTGCCCTTCCTCATCTGGTACAAGGGTATCATCCCCGACGACGTTCAGACTTACGATGAAGTATCGTGCGTCAGCGGCAGCTACGGTCTGCTCAAGCTACAACAGTTCATGCAAACATTCATGAATATATGAAGCACTATCAGCCTTTCATCGTCTTCTGGGCCCTGATCATCACCGCCCTATGCTCCAGCATCGGCAGTTATAAAGCCGCAGAGCACGACATCTCACTGGACATGCAGCAGGCATTGGCCTTGACCTTGGAGGAACAACCCCGACAAGTCATCACCCCTGATACTATCCAAACATTCAACCAGCACCTGCAGATAGCCGCGCTGCGAGGACAGGCCGTCCTCACGGTCGACACCCATCAGCCGGAATTTACACTGCAGGCCTACTGTCCCACATCTACCATCCTTGCCATGAGCGACCAGCGGCCGGCAGCAGCATGGGCTTCGTTGGCGCTGGCATGGGCTCTGGGCTGTGGTTTCAGACTCCGACGGCAAACATTACCTCGAGAAGGCATCACCTTTGGAGGCCTCACCCTCAGTAGTAACCGTTTCTTCAGCAACGCAGACATGGAAGTGAAGTTCACGCCCATGCAGCACCAGCTGATGACACTATTTTTCCTGGCTCCTGACCACCGGCTGACAAAAGAGCAGATTTGCGATGCTCTCTGGCCCAAGAAGGACGACGCCAGTGAGACGCTCTACACCCTCATCCGCCGTCTGAAGACTGTGCTAGAGGCACAGTCGCACCTTCATATCCTATCTGACCGCAGCAAAGCCTACCAGCTGACTGACAGCGAGTTATCCTAGTGTCAGGCAAATGTCATACAAATGTCAGGCATTGTTTGACGCTTGATTCTATATCTCTTCGTACCTTTGCACAAAAAAAGGCATGAAGAGATTTGTTTTTATCATGATGCTTGCAGCGATCGAAATGCAGGCGCAGGAAGTGAAACTCGATGAAGTGGTGGTCAATGGCGCACGAGTAGTGCAGCAAGCCGACCGACAGGTCATCTATCCTACACAACAACAGTTGGAGCACTCGACATCAGCATACTCGCTGCTGCAGAAACTCTCCCTGCCACATATCCGCATCGACGAAGCCTCCCACACCATCACAGCCTTATCAAACAGCGGCGTAGAAGTGCGCATCAATGACCTCAAAGCCACGCGTGACGACCTGCTGTCGCTCGACATGCAGGCAGTGGAGCGCATCGAGTACATCGACCATCCTGGCGTGCGCTACGGCGAAGGCATAGGCTATGTCATTAACATCATTGTCAGGCGACCTGTCAGCGGTTATGTCGTTGGAGGTGAGTTGGACAACACGCTCACTAGCTCCAACGGCAGCGAGAGTGCCTATGGAAAAGTGAACTTTGGGAAGAGTGAGCTGGCAGCCAGCTATTCGCTGGACTACCTTCATGCCAAAGGCTACAGCTATGATGAAGATGCCCATTACCTGATGCCTGACGGAAGCACGACCTGCATGAACCGCCATTCTATAGAAGAGCGGAGACGCCAGCTGGCACACGCCCTGCAGCTGACCTATAGTCTGGCCGACACCGACTACGTGTTTCAGGCCAAGTTCAACGGCAGCCGCGACTTCCGTCCTCAGCGCAGCCGGTCACTGCTGTCTGTCGATGGAATCATAGTGGAGAACAACTCCAGCACACGTCAGCACACCCCGTCGCTCGACCTGTACTTCCACCGCGACTGGAGCCAACACCAGTCGCTGACGGTCAACACCGTGGGCACCTACATCGCCACCGATGCCACCAACGAAAACAACGAGGCCACACATTATTTATATAATACGCGAGGACGCACCTATACCCTCTGGACCGAGGCCCTCTACGAAAACCACCTGAAGCCCTTCACCCTCTCAACTGGCATCCAATACGGCCAGCGCTATACCAACAACCACTACGATGGCGACGCACAAGCTCATAATGGCATGCACACCTCCAGCATCTATGCCTTCACACAAGTCAGCGGACGTATCTTCCAACAGCTCAGCTATGTAGCTGGCTTCGGAGTGAGCCGACGCTACTTCAGCCAAGGCCATAGCAGTAACGACTTCCTGCTCATGCGCCCCAAGCTCTCGCTCAGCTATCCCCTAACCCACCGGCTACGCCTGAAGTACGACTTCGAGCTCTCGCAACATGCCTCGCAGATAGCCCTCATCAGCAACGTCAGCATCAAGCAGAACTCAATGGAGACACTTGTGGGCAATCCCGACATCCGCCCCAATCGCGTCATCAGCCACGATCTGCGTCTCACCTATACTACTCCTCATCTCATGACTGAGTTGCAAGGCTACTACCGAGGCAATGCACACTGCAACATGGAGAAAGTCATCCCCACCGACGACGGCCACTTCCTCAACACCCAGACCAATCAGAAAGCCTGCAACATGTTCTACCTGCAGAACCTCAACCGATGGACCATCATTCCCGAGAAACTGGAGTTCACCATCTACGGCGGCCTGTACCGTTTCTTCAACTTTGGCGACGACTACACCCACACCTATACCTCCTTCAATGGTGCAGCCTGGCTGCAGGCCTATCTGGGCAAATGGACGCTGATGGCATACGCCGACAACGGCTGGCACTGGATGGAGGGCAATCATCGCGGACATCAGGGAGCTAACTGTCAAGTGTCGGCCTCCTACACTATATCGCCCAGTCTCACCATCAGCCTCTACATGCACAATCCCTTCCGTGCCCATCCCGAGACGACGGCAATGCAACTGATGGACCACCACATCCAAAAGGACGTTTCAGTTCACAACAGCGACCAAGGCAACCGCCTCATACTCACTCTCACCTGGAAGCTGAGCCACGGACGGCAATACCGCAATATCCAGCGCTCGATGAACCATAGCGACACGGAAACAGGCATCTTGAAATAACAATCAGCGCACCTTTTCCGAACATGCTACATTTGATATAGTTTTTGAAACACCAGATGCAATGTCATTGGCCGATTATGTGTACCTTTGCCAAAGAAAACGATTCTTAAAAGCAAAGCAATTATGAACAACATCACCAAAACCCTGCTGCTAGCAGCATTCCTTTTCCTGCCGTTCCTGAAGACGACGGCAGCCGTCGACCCCAACTTCTATATCTTCCTCTGCTTCGGACAGTCGAATATGGAGGGCAATGCCCGTCCTGAGGCAGCCGACCTGGCCAGCCCAGGTCCCCGCTTTCTGTTGATGCCTGCCGTTGACTTCCCCGCCACCGACACCCGTCCAGCCCGCAAGAAGGGCGAGTGGTGCGAGGCATCGGCTCCACTGTGCCGTCCCAACACCGGTCTGACACCTGCCGACTGGTTTGGGCGTACCCTCGTGAATTCTCTGCCCGACAACATCAAGGTTGGCGTTATCCATGTGGCCATCGGAGGTATCGACATCAAGGGATTCCTGCCCGACAGCATTTCCGATTACGTGAACAAGAAGGCTCCCGGATGGATGAAAGGCATGCTCCAGGCTTATGACAACAACCCTTATCAGGCACTCGTCACCTTGGCCAAGAAAGCCCAGAAGGACGGTGTCATCAAGGGCATCCTGATGCACCAGGGTGAGACCAATACCGGTGACCCAAAGTGGGCAGGTATGGTGAAGCAGGTCTACGACAACCTCTGCAGCGACCTGCAGCTGAAGCCCGAGGAGGTGAACCTCTATGTGGGCAACATCGTCCAGGCCAACGGCCAGGGCGTCTGCATCGGCTGCAAGAAGCAGATTGACGAGCTGCCACAGACCATCCACACCTCGCAGGTCATCTCCTCTGACGACTGCTCCAACGGCCCCGACCGCCTGCACTTCGATGCTGCCGGCTATCGTGAGCTGGGATGCCGCTATGCTGAAGCTGTGGCCCGTCATCTCGGCTACGAGCCCAAGCGCCCGCAGTTGCCCGCAAGAGTCGAGAGAGCCGCACGTGGTCAGAACAACCGTCCTAATTTCCTGCCTGCCGGCAAGAAGATTGACGTTCCTGCCGACGCCGTCACAGGTGAGAATACCATTCCCGGCAATGACTTCCCGAAGGTCGACTCGCAGCATCGTGCCTACTTCCGCATCAATGCCCCACAGGCCAAGAAGGTTATTGTCGACATCTGCAGCAAGCAATACGACATGGAGCCCGATGGTCAGGGCAATTTCATGGCCGTCACCGACCCGCTGCCCGTAGGCTTCCACTACTACTTCATGAGTATCGACGGCGTGAGGTTCATCGACCCAGCCTCCGAGACTTTCTTCGGCACCAATCGTGAGGCCAGCGGCCTTGAGGTTCCCGAAGGCCCCGAGGGCGACTACTATCGTCCACAGAAAGGTGTGCCCGCAGGCTCCATGCGCAGCATCTACTACTGGAGCAACGAGCAGAACAAGTGGCGTCACGCTATGGTCTACACGCCTGCCGAGTACGACCAGAAGCAGGGCTTCAAGAAGCGCTATCCCGTGCTCTACCTCCAGCATGGCATGGGTGAGGGCGAGACCAGCTGGGCTCTGCAAGGAAAGACGCAGCACATCATGGACAACGCCATTGCCAAGGGCGAGGCCGTGCCGATGATCGTTGTGATGGAGAGCGGCGACATCAAGGCTCCCATGGGCCGCGGACAGGGCATGGGCGACTACGGTGCATCATTCTATCCCGTGCTGCTCAACGACCTCATCCCCTATATCGACCAGAACTTCCGCACGAAGACCGACCGCGACAACCGCGCTATGGCCGGACTCTCATGGGGCGGACACCAGACGTTCGATGTCGTGTTCAACAACATGGACAAGTTCGCATGGCTGGGTACCTTCAGCGGAGCCATCTTCGGCCTCGATGTGAAAACCGCCTACAACGGAGTCTTCACCAATGCCGACGAGTTCAACAAGAAGATTCACTACATGTACATGAACTGGGGTGAAGAGGACTTCATCAAGAGCGGCGACATCGTACGTCAGCTGCGCGAGCTGGGCATCAAGGTCGACTCCAGCGAGTCGCCAGGCACTGCCCACGAGTTCCTCACCTGGCGTCGCGGACTCCATGAGTTCATTCCCCATCTCTTCAAAAAGTAAATAAGACCTGAAAGGCAGACTGCAGCCATGCGGCAGACAAGCTGTTTCCAGCATAAGGACCCTCGAAGAACATGCTTTCGAGGGTCTTTTCTTTTGAAACGGCCTTCAACAATCGCATCACTCAAACAAAACTCTGGAGGGAGCATCGCTGCGGCCTCCAGAATCGTCCCGGGTACTATTTACTAACTTTACTAATTAGCTATGGTAGTATGCTACTTGAACATTGTCTGCTTGATCATTTGCTGGATGTCGGCAGGTGTTTCCTTCATGCGGCAGCAGTCAACGATATACTTGCGCAGCTTTTCGGGCATGGAGGTCTGCTTATTCCAAACAGCGTTCAACGTTGTCCAACGACCCTTGAACTGAGTTTTCGAAGTCATTATCAGACCGTCGGGCGAAGAAGGACGCCCCATCTCGCTATAGACACCATTCTTGAACGAATAAGTGCCATACTCATGAGGAATCACGACGCACTCCCCATCCTTGGTCATAGCGATTTCAGCGCAGGCGTATTCCCCGTCAGGACCATAATACTTGAACTGCGTGTAGCCCGTTTCCTTCCCGCAGATGGTTTTCTTTTCCCCATCCCACTGCATCCACTCCAGAACCCATGAACCGATAAGTTCCTTGTCGTCGATTCTGACGTTCTGGGCACTTACTTGCAGCGCACTCATGAGTGCCACTGCCATCACTAACATTGCCTTTTTCATAAGCTTTACGTTTTTAATCAGGTTAGACATTTGTTGAATTGTCGCTGCAAAGGTAAGTACTTTCCGTTCTTCCTCCAAGGTTTTGAGTTTGCATCTGCTTTGCAGCTACTTTGCATTTTGTTTGCAGCCCTTTAAGCCCCGATGGAAAGGATGAATTCGTCCCACTCACGGGCGCCGCCCTTCTGTCCGAACACCTTCTTGTAGAGCCGGCTGCGCACGGTGCTGATAGTACTCACATCGCGAGCCAGCACAGCGGCTATGTCCGAGGGGGCAATGCGGAGTTTAATGAGCAGACACACCTGGTATTCGAGTTCCGACATCGTGTAAAGTCCGCGCAACTGACTGATAAAGCCAGGATATACTTTCCTGATTTGGCTCTCAATCTCCTGCCAATCATCCTCCTTCAGCCGCTGACCTGTAGCCAAGCGACGCTGCAATGCCTGATAGACATCAGAATCGAAGAAGGCCGTTTCCACCGACGCAATGGCTTGCCTGACGGTCTGCGGACGCTCCTGCTGCACTTCCTGAATCTGCTGCAGCTGGAGTTGCAACTGCCTCCGACGGCGACTGGCGACGATGTAGTTGGCTACGGCGAGGATGACGATGATCGCTATGACAGCCAAGAGCCAATGGATGTAGCTGGCCTGTTGGCGCTCCTTGGACGAGAGCACATAGCTAGGCGTGTCCTCCGAAATGCCCTTCTTGAAGTCAGCTGCGATGATGTCCATGATGTCCGCACCCCACTCTTCTGCAATGTCGTCGGCTCGACGATAGGTATAGAGCACGCCATTCCGCTGGATGGCAATCGTCGAGTCATCCCTGATGGTCAATGGTCTTGGGTCGGTGTTTTCCAGATAGACATGCTCGCCGCCGCCCTTGTCAATCAGCGTCACACCGCACTGAATGCCGGGCTTTATCACGAGTCCCGTCTCTGTCTTGGTCATCCAGCACTGACACACCACGCTGTCGCCATCGTACATCAGGAGATAAGTGCCCTCCTGCTCTGAGAAAGTGTCATCAGCCCGGTCGTAGGGGTACTCCAACTGCTGCAGTACCCATGCTCCCTGAAGTACAAACGGCCGGTTGCTGCTGCTGTCGCCTCCACAACCAAGCAACAAGCATGATGCTAAAAGAATGAATATTTGTTTCATCGCTATCTGTTTTTGCGTGCAAAATTACTCTTTTCCATGCAAAAGAACGACAATTATAGTTTGCAATTGGTTTGCAATTGCGCTGTAAACAGGGTTTACACGCCGTTCTTGAGGATGCTTATCCGCGGGAATCGACATGTAAGTAGTGAGGAAAGGTGTGGCCCGAAGGCTTCGCGCAAAAAGCGCGTGGCTGACTAGCAAATCAAAGCTTCACCTGACTGCTCAGCACACTGACGCCCAGCTCTACGCTGCGACGGCAGGGGGCGGCACTGGCCACGGTGACGGTGTACTCGCCTTTGAGGAGTTTGCGCGTGCCATCCTCCTGCACAGTCTTCAGCCGCTCGAGGGGAATGTCGAACGTGACATCAAGGCTCTGTCCGGGCTCCAGCTGCACACGGCGGAAAGCCACTAGCTGCTGGAGAGGCGCACTCACGCCAGCGCCTGGAGCCGACAAATATACCTGGGGTGTCTCGGCCACTGCCTTCGTCCCATTGTTCTTCAGGGTGACGGTGACAGAGGCTCCCGTTTTCTTGTCGGCCTTTACCACAAGGTTATCATAGCCTACTCGTCCATAGCTCAAACCGAAGCCGAAGGGGAAGTAGATGTTGTCGGTCATGTACTTGTAGGTGCGTCCCTGCATGGAGTAGTCCTCGAACGGAGGCAGGCGGTCGCCATCCTCGGGGAAGGTGACGGGCAGACGGCCCGAGAAGTTCTCATCGCCAAAGAGCAGGTCGCCCAGAGCATAGCCACCCTCCTGACCGGGATACCAGGCCATGACGACGGCATCAGCCAGCCGGCATACCTCGCGCACGTCGACAGGGCTGCCACCAGTAAGGACAACGATGATGCCGCTCTTCTTCAAGGCACATACCTGACGCAGGAAGTTCATCTGGCTCTCAGGGATGCGGATGTTGTCGCGGTCGCCACGCTCCGAGTCGATGGCTTCGCCCTCCTCGCCTTCCAGGTTGCCGTTGTTACCCATCACGATGATGGTCTTCTCAGCACCTGCAGCCTCGTCGACGGCCCAGTTGATGCGGTTGCGTGTGGCCATATTCTCGAGCACGCCAGGACGATAGTTGACAGCCGTGCCGTTGCTCACCTTCGACACGATGCCCTGCAGATAAGTGCAGTAGCGGTCGCTGATGCCGAAGTAGTTGCCCATGAGCCAGAAGGCATCGGCAGCCCCTGCGCCCGCTACGAAGAGCGTGTGGATATTCTTGTCGATGGGCAGCACGCCACCCTCGTTCTTCAGCAGCACCATGCTCTCCACAGCAGCCTTCCGGGCCAGTGCGATGTGCTCCTTCGAACCGATGACCTCTTCACCAACATGATTATAGGGACAGGCGGGGTCGGGCTGGAGGATGCCCAGCTTCAAGCGGGTCATCATCAGCGGCATCAGGGCACGGTCGATGTCATCCACCGTCAGCAGCTGCTGGTCGAGAGCCTCCTTCATAGCGCGGAACGAAGAGCCGCACTCCACGTTCAGGCCAGCCTTGATAGCGATGGCACAGGCCTCGGCAGCCGTCTTTGCCAGCCGATGGCCACCGTGGATGTCGGTGACGGCGCCACAGTCGGACACGACATGCCCCTTGAAGCCCCATTGCTGGCGCAGCACATCAGTGAGCAGGAACTTGCTGCCCGATGCACTCTCGCCGTAGACACGGTTGTAGGCTCCCATGATGGTCTCCACCTTGCCCTCTTTCACCAGCATCTCAAAGGCCGGCAGATAGGTCTCCCAGAGGTCGCGCTTCGAGGGCTCCACATTGACCGAGTGGCGCGTAGCCTCAGGTCCCGAGTGCACGGCGAAATGCTTGCCGCAGGCCGCCACCTTCAGGTAGACGGGATCATCGCCCTGCATGCCCCGTACGAAGGCCGTGCCCATCGTTCCCGTGAGGAAGGGATCCTCGCCCCAGGTCTCCATGCCCCGTCCCCAGCGCGGGTCACGGAAGATGTTGACGTTGGGACTCCAGAAGGTCAGACCAGTATAGCGGGAATAGTTCTTGTTGCGGCGGGCCACAATATATTTCGCACGCGCCTCCGTGGCGATGGCATCGCCTATCTCGCGCACCATCTCAGCGTCGAACGAAGCGCCCAGACCGATAGGCTGCGGAAAGACCGTAGCACGCCCGTCGCGGCCCACGCCATGCAGGCCCTCGTTCCACCAGTCGTAGGGCTCGATGCCCAGGCGGGGAATGCCGGGAGTCTCGTTCATCAGCTGTGCAAACTTCTCTTCGAGGGTCATCTTGGCGATGATTTCCGAGGCCTGCTGCTCCATCTGAGCGAGCCTCTCCTGAGCCAGGCCCGTCGTCGCCATCGACAGGGCAAGGGGTACGGTAAGAATGTTCTTGTTCATGCGTTGAGAGAATTATTTCTGCAAAAGTACGTATTTTTTTCCAAATACCCAAATAATTTTGCATCTTTGTCTCTGCAGCAACCTTCCCGGAGTTGTCAGGAGGTAGTTCTATCGCGATATTCTTTGGCGGTCATACCAGTGACGCGCTTATCAGATGTCTCTAGACTCTGAACAAAAGCGGGGGATGAGGGCCTCAAATCCAGCGATTTGAGGCCCAAAACGTTAACTTGTTAACTTGTTAACTTGTTAACTTCTACAGCTTCACCTTCATGAGGTTGCTTTCAGGAATGCTATACACCTGCAGGTCAACGAAGTACTTATCCTTCCTTCTTGTCACCACGAGGCTGTTCCACGCCCGTCCGTGGGCTATCCACATCAGCATCACCTGATAGAGGAAGATGTGCAGCAGGTAGGCCGAATGGAATTCGAGATTTACCTTGTTGGCACTGATCTCCCTGATGATGTAGATGGCGGGGTCAAAGTGCGGCAGCTGTTCCAGATATTCGTACAGAATCCAGTGCGAATGCTTTTCCTCGGTCTTTTTCCTAGGCATTGCTCAGCCCTTTCTTCTTGTACATGCCGTGCCCTGTCTTCTCGCATTTGCCTTCCTTCACCCATCGGGCTACCTGCATAGAAGCTCCAGCCGTTGATATGCCCATCAATTCTTGCGCTTGCTTAGTAGTGAACTCCGCAGGCAGCTTGGCGAACACAGTGTCGTTCTGACTGTTCTTCACCCTCGGCTTGTAGTCGTTCTCAGCATTCGTCCAGCTCTCCTGCAGCATGCGCCCGAAGAAGCGGTCCTGCCAGTAGATGACGGCTTCGAACATCAGCGTGGCGAAGTCGAGGTCGCCCTGGTCTATCACGACCTTGCCCGTCTTCTGATACTCGTCCCACTGGCGGCCATAGATGCGGGGGATGGTGAACCAGGTGGCATAAAACACGGCACGCTTGCGCAGGAAGTCGAGCACGTCGTCGCCGCTGGCCTCTGCCTCCCATGTGGTCTGCTCGCAGAGGTCGTAGACATGGTCCACCAGCGGCTTGATGGCCAGCTCGCCCTTCATCGAGTCGAAGCGGAAGGCCCACTCCTTGAGCTTGCACTCCAGCTCATGGTTCCTCGCCCTCGAGCCCTTGGCTATCATCTTGTAGCCCTCGGGCATCATCTGGAAGAAGGCGATGCGCGAGCAGAGGCCGTCGTTGACGTTGCGGATGTTGATCTTGCGGTTCAGCGACAGGGGCGTGCCCGTGCATACGGTGTTGTAGTACACCTCGTAGAGGCCGTTGGCCGAGTCGGCATTCGAGAAGTCCACACCCGTGCGCTCGTTGTGGAAGGCTTTCAGCTCGATGTCGTGCTTGTCTATCCATGTGCCTCCGCTCTGCGCCTTGGTGTTGGCATCCAGCTCCGAGTCGAAGGTGTAGAGGTGGAGGTGCATATCCTCGCCATCGACCGTCTCATGGGCATTGCGCATACGATGGAAGAGCACGGCGTTCGAGGTCTTCGACAGGCAGTAGCGCACCATCAGCTCGGGTTTCTTCAGGGCCTCGCCGCGCTGCTCCTTCGACGAGGTCTGGCGCTCCTTCAGCTTGCGGCTGTACTCGGCCTCGGCCTCGCGGCCCATGCGGTCGGCAGCCACCATCGGCCCCATGATGATCGAGTCGAGGCGGTCGGCAAACGACTTGCCCGCACCCGGCATGCCGATGATGTAGACATTCGGGTTCATGCGCTGAGGCATGCCGTCGAAGTGCTCATACCAGCAGCGGGTCATCAGCGTGCAGAACATAGCGCCGGAGGCAAACACGGCTCCTATCTTGTTGCCGTCCTCGGTCAGCGCGCAGGCCTCGGTGTAGGGCGAGGTGAGGAGCGGGCGAAGCCGCTCCCAGTAGGTTGAGTACCACGAAAGGTCGTCACCCGGCTCTTTCTTCTTTGTCTCTACGTTCGCGCCCGCGTCGGCGAGGAGCGTACGGATGGTCTTTGGCAGGTAGGTGCACATGCCCTTGTCGCACATGTCGGCACAGGCATTGTCCACCTCCTCTGCTCCGCGTTCGCGCTCGATGTCCCTCACAAACGGAGCCAGCCGGCACCACTTGGCAACGAGCTTCGGGTCGTTGTCGCAGATGTAGCGGATAGAAGAGGCAAGCCGTAATAGCGACATATGCCGCGCGCCTGGCTTTGGTGTACCATTTTTCTCTAGCCATTTGTCGATGATCTTTTGAGCGTCAACACCATCGTAGCTTAGTTCCTGAACAGCGGCAGTTTCATGATGGTCGTCCCCTGCCAACTGATCACCCGCTCCCACAGCTTGCACAGCTGCTGTCGCAGCCACCTTAGGGGATTGACTACTGCGCTTAGTGCGAGACTCAGCGCGACGATTACTACTTCCGCTATCACCAGAACGGTATAGATGACCGAACTTACTATCATACTCAGTGTTTTCATACGTGAACAATAAATCGTTGATGTAAAGGATGTCGCTCTCACGAACCGCGAACGACGTGCGGTCGGCATTGATACACTGCTGGTCGCACTCTACGCCGAGGATGCGGGCAATGTGCTGCTGCTGGTCGGCGATCTTGCCGCGGGCGGGGTCGGCCATGGTGACCAAACGCAGCCCGTCGTGCGATGGTGTGTGTGCCGCATAGAGCAGGGCAAAGGGGCAGGACTTGTCGTCCTTCATCCAGTCGGGAATCTTCGCGTAGAGTTCCTCGGCCGTTGTGCCCTTCTCGCTCAGATGGTCATAGTCGTGCATGATCAGTCCGCTCAGGTGAGCTGCTGACTGCAGTCGCCAGGAGTCCAATGGCTTTTTCACCCTGCCGCCATTGTTGGGTTCGAAGTACGCGGTCATGAAGATGTGCGAGTAGAGCGACTTCTTCTTGTCGTTGTACAATGCCTTCTTGCCTTCGGCGTAGAGCCTGTTGCATTCGGCCACGATGCGTGCGGTGCGCTCTGAGCGTGCTACTTCGTAGAAGAGCTCGCGAGTGCACGGCACTGTTTTTGAATTGTTGTGCTGTTGTAATACAAACATTTGTTGATCTCCATACAGATACTGTTAAAGTTTTTGATAAAGTCGATAGATTCACGCAGGTCGATGGTCATGGCCATTTCTATGCGCCCGTCCTTCATGTTGAGGCACACTTTGGCATGGTCGTTGTCCATCAGTTTGCGACCCTTCAGAGTGGCCTTGCGCGAGGATATCGGCAGGGCTTTCACGAGATTTTCCAGCTCATCGTAGAGTGATGCGGTAGGGTCAGGTGCATCGGCAGGGATGCGCAGACGTGCAATGAGCGATTGCGTCTTTTCGCCTGTGGTCCTGGCGAGCGAGCTCTTCTTGCCCCCTTTGTCACCCTTGATAAACTCAAGTTGGGGCGAGCCTTGGCCGGCAGGCGTGAACACGTGGCATCCGTCCTTGTATTCATCCAACTTGCCCCGTAAGGTGTTGATTTTCTGATTGTTTGTTTCCATATTAATGCTCCTTTCAATGTTATCAAGTTATCGAGTTATCAAGTAATCGATAAGCCTTGTTCGACGTCGATTTTTCCTGCAGATATCTTTGATATAATATATTATATATATATAATATATATATCAAGTTCATGTATGACCTTAACGATAACTCGATAATTCGATAACTTGATAACTTTCTCATCATCTGCGTTTGTAATGAATTAAGTATCTTTGCGTTCACCCACGCCAGCGCGCAGCATATCATCCACCTTTTTCTTTTGTTCCTTGAACCAAGGCTCAAAGTCATCCCTTACCCACTGACGCACATCGAAACACGGACAAGCCTTGTTGGCATACTCCCGATGCCCGTGGATGCAGCTGGGCTGCAGATTAAAGCAAATCAGAATTGCTGCCAGCGTCCTGCACAGCGCATCCTTCTGAGCCTCGGTGCGGGTGTCGGCCCACTCCCACTTGTCTGTGCCCTCGACGATCTTGCGCCCGCCGATGTAGCAGATGCCAATCGAATTGGTGTTGTGCCCTTCGCAGTGAGCACCAACGTCAGTGTACGGACGGCCGTGTTCCACCGTGCCGTCAAGACGGATCACCTCATGATAGCCGATGTCGCGGAAGCCGAACTTGCCGCCCTTCTCCTTAGGGGTGGTGTGCCAGCGGCGGATGTCGGCCGCAGTGACGTCGCAGCCTTCCTGAGTGTCGCTGCAGTGGATGATAATCTCATTGATCTTACGCATGTTCGTTTGTTCCTTTCTTTGTTTTTACGTTAAAATTAGAATCCTTTCTCCTCCTTGTGGATAACAGTGTAGCCGGTGATTTTCGCGTTCGTGCCATAGCCAGAGGAGCCTTCCTTCGTCCATTCGCGGCACTTGAAGGCGAGGCCGACGCTGAGGATGGTGCCCTCGGCATATCCCTCCCTGGCAAACTGCTCCGCCACCTCACCGAACATCTCGGCAAACATCTCCTGACCGCCAGCGGCCAGCACAAGGCCTATGACGAGCATCGAGCCCATCTGGCCGTTCATCCGCGTCACCTCGATCATCCGAGGCTGCGCGATAGTCTTGATCTTAAATACTTGTACCATAATCGCTTTGTTCCTTTCTTTTTTTTCTTCTTGGTCGGGCTTCGTCCGACCCCTTTAAAATTCTTAATTCAAGTTTCGCAAGCTTTGCTTGCCCAGGCTCCTAGACTCCATGAAACTTGCGAGTTTCAGTCTCCGGAGCAATGAAAAACTTCAGGTGATCGACGAACGGCAAGC
>JAEEGK010009235.1_pt1 | contig 23081 bp, 19 predicted proteins | sample 8958771 | NCBI WGS metagenome assembly JAEEGK01 (sample SAMN16246547, study PRJNA631951) | gut metagenome | biome: gut microbiome; feature: rumen; material: SC-attached | host: Bos | place: Iran: Karaj | collected 2018-10 | reverse complement strand
AGAAGAACCCGGTATAGTTCGTTTGCGCTATCAGACTTCGACAGATGCTTACAATCCCTGGAATGCAAAAACAATTATGAAGAGCTCCGAGGAATGGAAAAAACTTCAGGCCGGCGAAATTACTCAGGAAGAGTTTGATGAAAATCCTGAGATTCTTGGACCTGAGTTTTTTGAAGATTTATACATTTTTGTAGCTTTGTATGCTCCCGGTCTTTTTGATATTTGTTCAACACCAGTTTCTCAGGTTTATCCTGGAGTTGGTGTTCATATGACTACGCTTGATAATTTCCTGAATGATTCTTTTGTACGAAAATTGTCAGACTGGATGGTATTTATCTGGATTGTTCTGCTTTCGTTCTTTGGTTCAATGATTGTTTCTTTTGCAGAAGGAAAAGGCGTAAGCATAAAAAAGACTACAGTACGAATCATCATAGGTTTTGCTCTGGGACTTGTTCTTTCCATTGGAGTGCCTTACGGACTGTTTATTCCTGGAATCTGGCTTCCAATAATTATTCCGCTGCTGGGTTTTATCCTTTCGTTCCTTTCGGCATTAGGATTGAATTATGCTCTTGAAGGTCGCCAGAAACGATTTATTCAGTCGGCATTCAGCCAGTATCTTAGTCCTGCAGTAATTGATCAGCTTATTGCAGACCCTGATAAACTTAAGCTTGGCGGTGAACGACGTGAAATCAGTATTTATTTTTCTGATATTCAGGGCTTTACAAGTATTTCCGAAAACTTCCCACCTGAAAAGCTGATTGGTATTTTGAATAAGTATCTTTCTGAAATGACAAACATTATTCTTGCTTCCGGCGGAACTATTGATAAATATGAAGGTGATGCAATTATTGCCTTCTGGAATGCTCCTCTTGAAGAAGCTGACCACGGAAAACGAGCTGTTCTTGCGGCAATGAAATGTCAGAAACGGCTTGATGAACTTAGAGATGAGTTTGAAAAGCTTAGCGGTAAAAAGTTTTATCAGCGAATCGGCTTGAATACGGGAACTGCTGTAATTGGAAATATGGGGTCTGAAATCCGTTTTGATTACACAATGCTTGGTGACAGTGTAAATCTTGCTTCAAGGCTTGAAGGTTTGAACAAGCAGTTTGGTACTTACACAATGTGTACAGAAGCTACAAGGCAGGCTGCAATCAGGGATGGTGTAGATTTAGGATGGCGTAAGCTTGCTAATGTTGCGGTTGTCGGTAAAAAAGAAGCGGTTGTTGTTTATGAGCCGATGGAAAAAGAGCTTTATCTTAAAAAGCGCGACCTTATAGAAAAGTTTGAAGCGGCCTGTAATCTGTTTTATGCAGGAAAGTTTAGTCTTGCGCTTACGATTTTTGAACGTTATGCAGAAGTTGATGCACCATGTAAAAAGTATATGGAGAAGTGCAGAAGCTTTATAGAAAATCCGCCGAAAGAATGGAATGGCGTTTGGGAAGCAACCTCAAAATAGCGTAAACAATTATTTAATGCATTTACTCAATCAATCACTTTTTCTTTCACGGAACTGGAACTTCGTTTCTGCCAGAATTACTGCCAGGAAAATCAGAACGCAGCCGAAACCCATTCGCAGGGTGATTTGTTCGTGGAGAATTATTGCACTGAAGAAGATTCCGAAAACGCTTTCAAAGCTAAGAAATAGGGACGCGAGAGAAGATTTAACGTATTTTAAACCTATGTTCTGCAGACTGAAGCAGAGCATTGTGCTGAAGAGGCCCAGGTAAAGCATTGAAAGAATTACGCGTGGTGTCTGGAAGGCTGCAACAGGGAAGGCGCCATCGTAAATTGGGGCGAAAAGCCAGCCGTAGAGGGTGCAGGCGGCAAACTGGAGCAGTGTGAGTAAAAGCGGGTCGTCGCCGAGTTTGTTGTATTTTTCAGTCCAGATGATGTGTAGGGCGTAGAAAAGGCCGCAGATTATTGTAAGAATGTCACCAATGTTTATTCGGGCTGAATCATCTGTACCAAGGGCGAGCAGGCCGATTCCTGTGACGGAAAGAAAGGCTGCAACAAAAACGTACCAGCCTGGTCTTTTTTTGTACATAATCCAGCTGATTAAGGGAATTAAAATTACATAAACAGTCGTAAGAAAAGCGTTTTTACCGGCGGTGGTGTAGTCACAGCCGATTGTCTGTGTTGTATAGGCAAGAAACAGAAAAGCACCGGAAAGCAGACCGTGCAGAATGTACTGACGGTTGATGTTTCGGAGCTTTTTAATAAAAATGAGTGCCATTACAAATGATGCAATTGTGTAGCGGATTGCTATCATATAAATTGCACCAATGTAATCAAGGCTATCCTTTACTACAACAAAGGCAAAACCCCAGATGGCGGCGGTGAGAACAAGACCAATGCTAGCGAAAAAAGATTTGTTATTCATAAACCGCCACAGAGATTTTATTTAATTTCCAGCTTCTGCAAGTGCCAGATGTCGCGAACGTAATCTTCAATTGTACGGTCAGAAGAGAACTTGCCGGAATTGGCGATGTTTATCAAAGTCTTTCTTGCCCAGCTCTTCTTATCCTTGTAAGCTTCGGCAATTTTTTCCTGAGCCTTGCAGTAAGAATCAAAATCAGCAAGAAGATAGTAAACGTCAGGGCGCTGTCCTTCTACACCGTAAATCAATGAATCGTGAATCTCTTTGAAAATCTGGTGAGTTGGGTCATAAGTTCCGTCAACAAGCTGTTCAACAACCTTTGCAAGAGCAGGGTTGCGGTCAAGATACTGCTGAGGATTATAGCTGTGCTCGGCTTCCATCTTTTTGATTTCTTCTGTGAGAAGACCAAAGATAAATCCGTTTTCTTTTCCAGCTTCTTCAAAAATCTCTATGTTAGCACCGTCCATTGTACCGAGTGTTAAAGCACCGTTTACCATAAACTTCATGTTAGAAGTACCTGAAGCTTCGTAGCCTGCTGTAGAAATCTGCTCAGAAACATCTGCTGCAGGGAAGATTTTTTCTGCAACTGAAACACGGTAGTTTTCTACAAATACAACACGAATCTTTCCGCGAACACGGCGGTCGTTGTTAATTCGTTCTGCAATTGTGTTTATAAGCTTGATGATAGTCTTAGCACGTCGGTAACCGCTGGCAGCTTTCGCACCAAAAATAAAGGTTCTTGCAGGCGGGTCAAAATCAGGCTCGTCAACAAGGCGGTTGTAAAGATACATAATGTGGAGCACGTTGAGCAGCTGTCGTTTGTATTCATGGAGTCGCTTAACCTGAACATCGTAAATGCTTTCAGGGTCAAGGAACTCGTTCTGTGAGTGCTTAAGATAATCGGCAAGTGCCTGTTTGTTTTCCTGTTTGATTTTGATAAGCTCGTTAAGGCTTTCATCATCATCAATATATTTTTCCAGACCCTTGAGCTTTTTCAAATCCTTTTCCCAGCCGTGACCAATTCGTTTTGTAATAAAGTCAGAAAGCAGTGGGTTAGAATTGAGCAGCCAGCGACGCTGAGTAATACCGTTTGTCTTATTGTTGAACTTTTCAGGATAGATTGCGTACCAGTCCTTGAGCTCAACTTCTTTAAGAAGCTTTGTATGAAGCTCTGCAACACCGTTTACACTGAAGCAGGAATGAATTGCAAGCCAGGCCATGTAAACCATGTTGTTGTGAATGATTGCCATGTGTTCATGCTTGTAATAATCGTTAGGGAACTTAGAGCGGAGTTCAATTACAAGACGGCGGTTGATTTCTTCTACAATCTGGTAGATTCGTGGGAGCAAGCCCTGGAAGATTCCGATTGGCCATTTTTCCAAAGCTTCTGCAAGGATTGTGTGGTTTGTATAGGCAAAGGTGTGAGTTACAACGTTCCAGGCATCGTCCCAACCAATATTGTAGTCGTCAATGAGGATTCTCATAAGTTCAGGGATTGCAACTACAGGATGAGTGTCGTTCAGCTGGATTACGTGGAGGTCAGCAAACTTACTGAAGTCGGTGCCGTAATCTGCAACATAGTGGCGTACTAAATCCTGGAGGGAAGCTGAGCTAAAGAAGTACTGCTGTTTAAGGCGGAGTGCCTTTCCGCTTGGTCCGTTATCGTTAGGATAAAGAACGCGGCTGATGTTTTCTGCACTGTTCTGACGTTCTACGGCACGGTTATAATCCATATTGTTGAAGAGCTGGAGGTCAAAGCCGTTTGGAGATGAAGCTGACCAAAGGCGCAGTGTGTTTACTGTATTTGTGCCATAACCAATGATTGGCATATCGTAAGGGGTAGCGGTAACTTCTTCTGCATTTTCAATATAAAAACGAGGCTGTCCGTCTGGGGTGCGGCCATAAGCAATGTTTCCGCCGAATTTAACTGTAACGGCAAGGTCTGAACGCTTGATTTCCCAAGGGTCGCGGTGAGCAAGCCAGTTATCTGGGTATTCAACCTGGTAGCCGTTCTGGATGCGCTGCTCGAACATTCCGTATTCGTAGCGGATTCCGTAGCCGTGTCCAGGATAATCGAGGGTAGCAAGTGAGTCCAGGAAACAGGCTGCAAGTCGTCCAAGACCACCGTTGCCAAGTGCTGCATCAGGCTCTTCATCCTCAATCATATCAAAATCTATGTTCATTTCCTGAAGAACTTCTTTTACTTCATCCTTTATGCCAGCGTTAATAAGGTTGTTGCTGAGTGCGCGGCCCATAAGGAACTCTGCAGAAAGATAGTAGAGCTGTTTTACAGGCTTTTTTTCGTATTCATTACGGGTTGTCATCCAGTTTGTCATAATGAACTCTAATGCAGAAGCCGAAACTGCATCAAAAAGGTCGTGTTTATTTGCCTGTGAAATGTCTTTTCCGTATTGACGTCTTAATCGTCCTGAAAGGTTTTTCTTGAATTGCTCTTTGTTAAACTCCATAGTTATTGCTCCTGAAAATCAGTATGTGAACTTTATGAAATTATAAAAGTGTTTTGATATTTCGTTTTTTTATAGAGGATATTTTACTGTATTTATAAGGGAGTTGCAATTGTTGCGATTGTAGACTTTAATTTGTCTATTTTAATACCTGTTATGCACTTTTTCCGCAAAACAGAGTACATCGTTTAATTGCAGCACTTTTCCGTCGTCCAGGGTGATTTTACCATTCATGCGGCCGAAAACCTGGTGCTGGTCGCTGATGATGACTTTGAAATCCATTTTTGCAAAGCGGTCCAAAATTGGTTCAAAGGTAACTTCAAAGCGACCATCGGAAGAAGTCATTTTCCAGGTTGAATTGTATTCAGGACCGACCATTGCTTTTGGGTCGGGGTCATTTGGAATGCCAAAATCAACATCATCAAGTTTGTGGGCAATTCCGTCTACAATAATTATGTTTTCGCTGGCAGCCGAGGTATTGCCAAAACCGTAGCCGATGTTAAAGCCAACTGTGTGACCGTCCACTAGAGCATTGCCGTTGCCCCAGTACCAGGTGTTATCATAAGTCCAAACTCCGCGTCCCCAATCCAAGGTACCAAAATCATATTCAGGATTAAAGTTATAGGTTTTGCCGTCGTAAAAAACTGAGCCACTGGCCTTCATACAATTGATTTTTTGATTGTAGTAAAAGTGAGCATTTTTATCCCAAGGTGTTGCAATAACCATTGTGTCCATTTGTGGCTGCTGTAAGGTTATGTCGGCAGAAAGCGGCTTACCCTTGTTGAAGTCAGAATACCAGCACTTAATCTGCCTCTGTCCCGCAGTTTTTATAAACTGCAAATCAAGCTTTTTATCTTTATAAGTAACGTTTCCCTGTTCAGAAGTTGGTGGAAGCTTTAGTTTTCCCATTGGGAACACATTCAAAACCGTCTGCGTATGTTCACTTGGATTTTCCTTATCCAGATGTAAAAGAGAAACCGACTGCAAGCCAACGTAACCGTCATCAGAAATTGTAAAGGCTGCGGCAAAGCTTTCTGTACCATCCTTTTTGCCGTCATGAATTATGATGTAATAATCCCACTCCTTAATTCTGAACTTAGGAGCCTTTATATCTTTTCTGTCATATTTCCAGATTAATTTTCGAGCCCAGCCAGCTTCCTGAATGTTGCCGTTTTTATCTAAAAGATTCTGTTCATTAGTTACTTCGTGATTACGCATGATTTTGCCTCTTTCTAAAATTATAGCACTAAAGCAAAAAATGTGGTAAATTATCTTCTATGAATGTTGTGAAAACGCAGAAGGGAGCACCGTTGGGACTTGGAGCTGCAGTACTGCCGGACGGTGTTAATTTTTCTATTTACAGTAAGGATGCCACTAAGGTTGTCCTCTGTCTTTTTGAAAATGAAAATGATAAAAAATCTTTGCAGGAAATTGAACTTAATCCTGTAGAAAATAAAACTGGAAATATCTGGCACATTTTTGTAGAAGGGCTTAAGCCGGGTGCACTTTATCTTTACCGTGTGGACGGTCCGTATAATCCGCCAAAAGGGCAAAGGTTTAGCTTTGGAAAATATTTGTTTGACCCTTACGCAAAGGCATTCACAAACGGTTCGGTTTTTAAATCCTATAGAAAAAATCATAAAAGCGGAACAACTGAAGGCGCAAGACAGGATTTGTCTGATTTTCCAAAATGTGTTGTAATTGATGATTTTGATTTTGACTGGGAAGGTGATAAACCGCTTAATTATCCGCTTGAAAAAACAGTGATTTATGAAACGCATCTTAAAGGATTTACAGCTGGAATTACTAAGGATGCGAATTGTGCTGGTAATGAAAACGGCAGATGGGGACAGTTAGCCGGAACTTACAAAGGTTTTGCAGAAAAAATAAAATATTTACAGGAGCTTGGAATTACTTCCGTTGAGCTGCTTCCGGTTTTTGAGTTTGATGAACATGAAAATGCGAATACAAATCCTAAGACGGGGGAAGCTCTTGTAAATTACTGGGGCTATTCTACAATAGGATTTTTTGCACCTAAAACTTCCTACGCTTACGATAAGGCTCCCGGTGCTGCAGTAAAGGAGTTCAAGCAGCTGGTAAAGGAACTTCATAAAGCTGGAATCGAAGTGATTCTTGATGTTGTTTATAATCACACAGCAGAAGGAAATGAGCACGGACTTGCCTTTGAGTTCCGCGGTTTACAGAATGATGTTTATTATTCGCTGCCACAAAACGACAAGCAGTATTACAATAATTTCAGTGGCTGCGGTAACAGCGTGAACTGCAACCATCCTGTAACAGAACAGCTTATTCTGGACAGCCTGCGCTACTGGGTAAAGGACATGCACGTAGACGGCTTCCGTTTTGATCTGGCTTCCATTCTTACGCGCAGTCCAACCGGTATGCCCTGGGAAATGCCACCGTTAACTTATGCAATCAGTCAGGACCCAATTCTTGCAAATACAAAAATAATTGCCGAGCCCTGGGATTGTGCGGGACTTTATCAGCTTGGAGGATTCCCTGCCGGGGATGGTAACCGCTGGAGTGAATGGAATGGTCGTTTCCGTGATGATATCCGCCGCTTTATTCGTGGTGATGAAAACACTTCTACTGCTGCGGCTACCAGAATTGCGGGAAGCTCCGATTTGTTCAATCACAGCGGGCGTTCTCCGTTAGCCTCAATTAACTTTATTACAGCCCACGATGGTTTTACACTCAATGATTTAGTTAGTTACAACTACAAGCATAATGAAGAAAACGGTGAAGCTAACCGTGATGGTTCTGATGACAATTTAAGTTACAATCACGGTTACGAAGGCGCCTGTACAAATCCAAAAATTGAAAGTGTAAGAATCAGAAAAATCAAAAACTTTTTGCTTATGCTTTTTATTTCTCAGGGTGTGCCAATGCTGCTTGCCGGTGATGAAATGCGCCGCACTCAAAATGGAAACAACAATGCATACTGTCAAGATAATGAGCTCAGCTGGATGGACTGGTCGCTTGCAGAAAAAAATGCTGACCTTGTTCGTTTTACCCGCACACTTATTGCCCTGCGTAAAAAGCATCCTGTTTTTACACGAACTGATTTTTTTAAGGACCACTATGAAAAGGCTTCCGCTGGATTTGCTGGAGCTGCGGGCGGAAGTGCTAATAATGTATCATTTGAAGCAGAAATTATCTGGTGCGATATGAATGCACGAACTCCTGACTGGACAAAAATGGACAGGTTCCTTGCTTTTATGCTGACAGGAGCTCAAACTAACGACAAGGATTTTTACATTGCGGCAAACATGGATCGCTTTGATTTAACAATAACCCTTCCGAATCCACAAGCTGGTAAAAAATGGTTCCTTGTAGCAGATACATCTTTTGCAAGCCCAGAGGATATTATGGCCGATGGTGAAGAGGAAGAACTTACAGAGCAGAGACGTTATGTGCTTGTGTCTGGCAGCTGTATAATTTTGATGAGTAAATAGGAGAAGTAGATATGGAAAATAAAAATACTGAAACTGGCGCAATGAACAATCAGGTGAACGCTGCAGAAAACACTGCGCTTAAAACTGCCCTTGTCGCAATTATCGGGCGGCCTTCAGCTGGAAAATCAACTTTTCTAAATACCGCCTGCCAGGAAGATGTAAGTATTGTTTCTCCAATTCCTCAAACTACCAGAAACGCAATCAAAGGTATTGTAAATACTTCTTTTGGTCAGCTCATTTTTATAGACACTCCGGGCTACCACGTTTCAGAAAAAAAATTGAACCTGCGGCTTAAATCTGTTACCGAAGAACAGCTGGAAGGTGTTGATTGTGTTCTATACATAATTGATTCTACGCGCCCGCTTGGTGAAGAAGAGCTTCATGCAGCAGAGCTTATTAAAAAGTACGAGACTAAAACTGTAGTTGCCATTAACAAGAGCGATTCTCCAATGTCAAAGCCAATGCCTGTGCGTGCTTTTATTGCAGAACAGCTTCCAAATATTCCGGCAGAAAGAATCTTCGAAATGTCGGCAGAAAAGGATATTGGGATAAACGAAGTTCTTAAAGGCTTGTACGATATTTCTCCAGTTGGCGACCCGATGTATGATGAAGAAACTTATACCGACCAGGATTTAACCTTCAGGGTTTGTGAAATAATCCGTGGCGAGGCTATAAACAGGCTTAAGGACGAGATTCCGCATGCGGTATACGTACAGGTTGCAGATATTGAACACCGTAATGAAGGTAAAAAACTCTGGATTCGTGCCTTTTTGTGTGTTGAACGCGAAAGCCAGAAGGGTATTGTAATTGGCAAAGGTGCTTCAAAAATCAAGGAGATTAGGACTGCCGCAGCCAAAAAGCTTAGCGAAATCTACATTCAGAAAATTGATTTGGATTTGCAGGTTAAGGTTGATAAAAACTGGCGGCAACACGACAATACGCTGAATAAATTAATTCCACAAGCATAGGAATAAGATAATACCATATTAACTAATTTCTCCATTTATGCTAATATTCAAAAAATCTAAAAATGGAGTGTTATAAATGCTTGCAGGACGTCATTTAATCCAGCCGGATGATTTAACAGTTTCAGAAATTGATGAAATTTGTTCACTGGCAGAACAGATAATAGTAGATCCAAAATCATTTCAAGATGTGTGTCGCGGGAAAATTCTTGCGACACTTTTTTTTGAGCCGAGCACCAGAACAAGGCTCAGCTTTGAAGCAGCCATGCTAAGGCTTGGCGGTTCGGTAGAAGGCTTTTCGGATGCAGATAACACTTCATCTGTAAAAGGAGAAACCCTGGCAGACACCATAAGGGTTGTTTCCAGCTATGCCGATGTAATTGCAATGCGTACACCAAAAGAAGGTGCCGCTCATCTTGCAAGTAAATATTCCTCTTGTCCTATTATAAATGCTGGTGACGGTGGACATTACCATCCAACACAAACACTTACCGACCTTGTTACAATCCGCCAGCTTATGGGAAGCCTTGAAAATCACACAGTTGGTTTCTGTGGCGACTTAAAGTTTGGACGTACAGTTCATTCTCTTGCAGAAGCCTTGCGCCGCTACAAGGGTAACAAGTTTATCTTCATCAGCCCTAAAGAGCTTTCTGTCCCAGATTACCTGATTACAAATGTACTTGAACCGGCCGGTGTTAAATATGATATTGTTGAGAGCCTTGATGAAGTAATCGGCCAGCTTGATATTCTTTATATGACCCGTGTTCAGAAGGAGCGATTCTTTAACGAGCAGGATTACATCCGTTTAAAGGACAGCTACATTCTTGATGAAGAAAAAATGCGTGGTGCAAAGAAAAAGATGATAGTTCTTCATCCGCTTCCAAGAGTAAACGAAATTACGCCTGAAGTTGATGATGATCCGCGAGCCGCTTACTTTAAGCAGGTTAAGTACGGGATGTATGCAAGAATGGCACTTATCGCAAAACTTACAGGAAGCCTTTAGAGCTTATTCATGTCAGGAGGATTTTGAATGTTAAACGTAAATACAATAAAGAACGGACTTGTAATAGATCATATTCGTGCGGGGTCGGGCTGGAAAATATACCAGTGGCTTGGACTTGATAAAGCACCTTTTACATCGTGCCTTATTCAAAACGTACAGTCACAGAAATCAACAAAAAAGGACATCATCAAAATCGACAACATCATCGATATTGATTATTCGGTGCTTGGTTTTATTGATCCTAATATCTGCGTGAATGTAATAAAAAACGAAAAAATTGTAAAAAAGATTACGATGGAATTGCCTAACAAAGTCAGCGGAGTTTTCAACTGTAAGAATCCGCGCTGCATTACTCAGACAGAGCATTACATTACACCAACCTTTATCCTTACCGACAAAGAAAAGGGACTTTACCGCTGCGAATATTGTGATACACTTTATATGGCAGGTGCGAATAAATGACAAAAGTAACTTTAATTTACAATGCACGTCTTCTTGATGAAGCAATCGATTCTCCAGGCGCAATCCTGATTGCCGACGGAAAAATCAGGGCAATTTTTCAGGGCTATTTTACTTCTTCCTACACAGTTTCTAAACTTGCACATTCAATCCTTATAGAAGACGGCTCCGAAAATGATTGTAAATTAGAGTTATATGATGCACACGGTCTGACCGTAACTCCGGCTTTTATAGACATGCACGTACATTTGCGTTATCCGGGACAAACACATAAAGAAGATCTGGCAAGCGGACTTCAGGCTGCAATTGCCGGTGGCTTTGGAACGGTGGTAGCCATGCCTAACACAAATCCTGTTGTTTCTTCTATTGATATGGCAATTGATATTGAGAAAAAAGCTGCTTCTTATGGGCTGGCTCATATTTTCCAGGTTGTTAGTATTACTAAAAACTTTGAAGGAACAGATGTAAGCCATTTGAATAATATTACACCAAAATACATTCCTGTTATTTCTGAAGACGGTCACGATGTTCTTTCTGCTTCGGTGATGCTTGAAGGAATGAGAATTGCTGCTGCAAAAAATTGTATTGTAAGCTGTCACTGCGAAGACCCGTCTCTTGCAGTTGAGGCCAGATTTCACCGGCAGAATGCATTAAAGATGATGAATGCAGCCGGACTTTATGCCTGGGGTACAAGTGATGAAGAAACTGATGTAACTCCTGAAATGCTTGAAAAAATTGACAGCGAGTTAACCGAAGCTAACAACCTTCTTGCCGTTGCAGAGGATGCAGCTACCGAAAGAAATATTCAACTTGCAGAATTAGCAGGATGTCATATTCATTTGGCACATGTGAGTACAAAAAAGTCTCTTGATGAAGTTCGACGTGCTAAGGCAAGATGCTCCAATCCTGTAACGTGTGAAGTTACACCTCATCATCTTGCATTGAGCGGAACAGAAGAACCATATATTCGGGCACTTGTGAATCCACCCTTGCGCAGTGAAAAAGACAGGCTTGCACTTATAGAAGGCTTGCGGGACGGTTCGGTAGATGTAATTTCCACTGACCATGCACCGCACACCTTTGATGATAAGGCTGCTGGAAGTCCGGGCTTTACAGGACTGGAAACTGCCTTTGGCATTTGCAATACAGTTCTTGTAAATCAGAACCAGTTTGCGCCGCAGAGATTGTCACAGCTGATGTCTGCAAATCCTGCGCGAATATTGGGTTTAACAAAAGGTTTACTCAAAGCCGGCTATGATGCCGATCTTACTATTTTTGATCCTGATGAAGAATGGGTAGTTGAACCTGGCATGTTCTATTCAAAAGGAAAAGCCACCCCATTTGCAGGAGACACTCTTACCGGAAAAGTCCACGTAGTGTTCATGTCCGGACGAAAGGTGTTTGAATCTTAAATGTCTATAACTGATTGCTGCCTTGTTGTTGCTACAGTTTGTTTATGCGATTAAGGTGTTCAAGGTAAAAGCCTGTAATGTTATTTTTGATTGTAAAGCCGCCCTGTAGGGACATATGGTCTCCCTTATAAGTTGGCATTATATACCAGACTCCTTTCTTAAGTGATGATGGAGTAGTTTCAGAAGTATTATCAGTAAAATCCTGCTGAGGAGCAAAATCTGGAGCCTTTGCAGAAATTGTATTTACAAGCCCGTCATTTTCCTGCCATTCTTTTCCAAAGGTAATTCCATCTGGACTTATACCTTCAAAGCTACCCATTCTTGCAGAAGTGCGTTCAAACATATCCTCCATCATTTCTGGAATTGGTTGCTGGCTGCCATCTTCTGCTGCTTTTGTTGCACTGCATGGAAAAGAAAAATAATATGCATTATCCAAGCTTTTAAGCCATTTATTAATTTCTGCCGCATTCTGAACATGCATGTCAAAATCTGCATAATCGTATTCTACGCGACCATCTTTTTTTGGCGCATTTGTTCTGTCCATTGCCTTTTGCATTTTTGTTTTAGGCTGTGGATTTTTGTCTGGTACGTGATAAGCTGAGGTTCCATTGTGAGGAGCGGCAAGGGCTGTAACAGAATAAATCCAGTCTGTATGACCTCCTGCAAAAAGAGGACTTAAATCTTCAGGGGTAGTTGCGTTTCGTTCAGCTTCGGAACCTTCTGCCATCAGATGAGCCAAAAGTCTGACAGTAACTCCGCCAAAGGAATGTCCTAAAAGGTTGATTTTATTTTCACTATCCCACTGCGGAATAAGAGGTGCTTTAGAAAAATCTCTGCCATAACGAGGATGTCCACAACGTTCAGAATGTTCCTTGCCATAATCTGTAACAGTTCCGGCAAGCTGGGCATAAAGCTCACAGGCTCTATCCCAGGCACTTCCTTGAGGTGCTACAGAAGCATCAAAAGCGTTAAAACCTTCCTTTCTAAGCTGTTTCATTAATGAGCCGTTTTTCAAGCCCCAGTAAGGGAAAAACTTATTCTGGAAATCATAATGACCCCAGCCGGAAAGTCCGTGTACAAAGACATAGGTATGGTTTGTATTCCATTCTCCCTGGTCCAACCTTGCAGCCGCTTTTTTTGTATTTGTAGAAGAGCAGCCCGAAAACAATACTAAGCCACCAATTAACAGTGCCAAAATTTTTATTCTTGAGAGGTTCATGGCTTAAATATAATGTGAAAAAAATAAAATGTAAAGTAGATTTTGTACAATTTAATTTAGCACAAATGTTATTTCTTCTTACCCAGGTAGGCTTCCCTAACCTGCGGGTTAGCCATGACTTCCTGACCAGAACCTGTTAGTACAATTTCGCCGGTTTCAATTACATAGGCTATATCAGCAGTTTTAAGAGCCATGTTTGCATTCTGTTCAATAAGAAGAACTGTAACACCGTTTTTGTTGATTTCCTTGATGATGTCGAAAATCTGCTGAACGATAAGTGGAGCAAGTCCAAGAGATGGTTCGTCGAGCATAAGGATTTTAGGGCGGTTCATAAGGGCACGACCTACGGCAAGCATCTGTTGTTCACCGCCGGAAAGTGTTCCTGCAAACTGCCAGCTTCTTTCCTGCAAGCGTGGAAATAATTCATAAACCCATTTAAGGTCTTTTTCAATTTCTTTTTTATCCTTGCGAAGGTATGCACCAATCTTAAGGTTTTCTTCAACTGTCAAATCTGTAAAAACACGGCGGCCTTCCGGGCTGAGGGCAATTCCGCTTGCGCAAATCTTGTTGATTGGCATACCGATAAGTTCAGTTCCATCAAGCTGGATAGAACCGCTTTCTGCTTTTACAAGTCCGCTGATTGTTCGCAGCAGGGTTGATTTTCCGGCACCGTTTGCACCAATGAGCGTAACGATTTTTCCATCCGGAACTTCAATATTTATTCCTCTAAGAGCTTTGATTCCGCCGTAAGATACATACAAATCTTTTATACTAAGCATATTCTATTCCTTCTGTTCGGTGAGAGCTTCTTCAGCTTCTTCTTCGGTTTCGCCAAGATAGGCTGCAATTACTTCCGGATTGTTCTGAACTTCTTCCGGTGTTCCGTGGGCAATAAGTGCACCAAAGTTCAAAACGTAAATACGGTCGGAAATATCCATTACCAGATCCATGTGGTGTTCAATCATAAATACTGTAAGATGGAACTCGTCGCGGATGTGATGAATAAAGTCTGTAAGCTCGGCAGTTTCCTGTGGGTTCATACCGGCAGCAGGTTCGTCGAGCAAGAGCAGGGTAGGATTTGTAGCAAGAGCTCGTGCAATTTCCAGACGGCGCTGTAAACCATAAGGAAGGGAAGTACAAAGCTCATTGCGAACCTCGTATAAGCCTAAAATCTTTAAGAGCTCATCAACTTCTTCACGCTGCTTTTTTTCTTCTTTCCAGTTAAGGCGGAAGGTTGCACTGAAAACATTTGAAGTACGTCGAAGATGCTTAGCAATGAGAACATTTGTGAATACAGTCTGGCTTTTCCACAAACGGATATTCTGGAAGGTTCTTGCTATTCCAAGCTTTGTGATTTTATCTGGAGTTGGTTCTATATGTTTTGTAAACTTTCCGCGGTCTGTTCCGGCATAAAGCTTTTTCATTTTTCCGCGCGGATAATTTTCTACAATTTCTTTTCCATTGAAGTAAACGGCGCCGTTAGTCGGGGCATACACACCGGTAACAACATTGAAGGCAGTTGTTTTTCCGGCACCGTTTGGTCCAATCAGGGAAACAATTTCGCCCTGGTTTACTTCCAGCGAAAGATTATTTACAGCCACAACACCACCAAACTGCATTGTGACATTTTCCATTTTTAATACATTTATTTTTTCAGACATAAAAGTTTCCTTGTTTACGCAGATTTCTTAGCCTTTTTTTCTTTGAGCTTTGCAGAACGCTTTGCAAAGGCCCTTTTTATTCCTGCTATGCTGAACTCGTTTTCGCCCATAATACCTTTCTGATAGAACAATACAATACACATAATGACGATTGAGAATACAACCTTTCTGAAGCCCGGTCTGAGAACCTGGAATGATGTAAGGTTGAGGTTTGAGTTATCGAGGAAGCGGAGCCACCATTCTGAGCAGGCAATAAAGAGGAAAGAAGAAATGCAGCTTCCTGTTACAGAACCGATTCCACCAATTACTACGATGAGCAAAATCTCATAAGTCATTGCAGATTTGAACTGGCTTGCCTGAATTGTTGTCTGGAACATTGCAAGCAGTGCACCTGAGATTCCGGCAAAGAAAGAGCTGATTACAAAAGCAAGTCTTTTATGATGTGCAAGATTGATACCCATAGCTTCTGCTGCAACTTCATCATCGCGGATAGCCTTGAAGGCACGACCATAAGTTGAGTTTATAAGAAGCACGATTATTGCAATACAAACTGCGCTTACCGCAAAATAGAAGGTAACAGATTTGAAGTACGGATATTTTCGCAGAAGGTTTGATCCATTTGTGATTACGCCAAGCTTATCCCACTGGAAAATGGCACGGATAATTTCTGCAAAGCCGAGTGTTGCAATTGCAAGATAGTCTGACTTTAATTTAAGTACCGGCAAACCGATTAAGTAAGCAAAGCCGGCAGCAACGAGTCCTGCAAGAATCATTGCAATGATTACAGGAAGTGTAAACTGAATCAAACCACCGTCAAAATACTGATAAACCTGCGGACGAACTTCTACAGGAATTGTAAAGATAGCATAAGTGTAGGCACCAAGAAGCATAAAACCGGCCTGACCAAGACTGAAAAGTCCGGTAAAACCGTTGAGAAGGTTCATTGAAACAGCAACGAGTGCGTAGATTGCACCTTTTTTTAATACGGTGAATAAAATTGATGTTGGTCTGATTGTATGCTCAAGAATTACGAGAAGTATAAACAGCGCGGCTAAAAGTCCGAAGCTGAGGAGCATATCTTTTGTTTTTGTCTTGTTATTTTTTTCTAAGCTTTCCATTTTTAATCCTCAAACTAAACTTTGTCGGTTACTTTTTCGCCGAAAAGACCGGTTGGCATAAACATCAATACGATGATAAGAAGAACAAATGTAAATGCATCGCTGAATGTTGTCCAGCCAATACCTTTGATGATATTTTCGCAGATACCGATTATGAAGGCTCCGATTACGGCACCCGGTATGGAACCAATTCCACCGAATACAGCCGCAACAAAGGCCTTTAAGCCAGGCATACCACCAACGGTTGGAGTTACGCCCGGATAATTTGAAAAGAACAGGATTGAACCAACTGCCGCAAGGAATGAACCTATAATAAAGGTCATTGAGATTACAGAGTCGATTTTGATTCCCATAAGCTGTGCGGTTTCGAAATCTTTTGAAACTGCGCGCATTGCCATTCCGATTTTTGTGTGATTGATAAGAAGAACAAGAATGACAACAAGAATTATTGTTAAGAACGGAGTTATTATTGTTACGCGTTTTGTGATTGCACCAAAAATTGTAACTGAGTCGCTGATCCAAGGGATTTTTGGATAGTTCTTTAATAATCCGCCTGTTATATACAAAGCAAGGTTCTGAATAAGATAGGACATACCGATTGCCGAAATCATAATTGACATGCGGGGTGCTGTCCTGAGTGGTTTGTAGGCTACACGTTCTACTGCAAAGCCCATAAGTACAGTTAAGATGATTGTGAGCGGAATTGAAATCCAGAGGGGCATTATTGTGTAGCAATAAATCATGATAAGCCCGGCAGCCATAAATACGTCGCCGTGGGCAAAGTTAATAAGACGTAAAATACCGTAAACCATTGTGTAGCCGATTGCAATTAGGGCGTATTGTCCGCCAGTGCTGATTCCTGCGAGAATGTACGGTAAGTTAGTTTGAAAGAAGTTCATTTTTTTTCCTTTTTGGATAGGGATTGACTTTAAGAAATAACCCAGAGGGTGTTGCGGGAGATGTGCTCCCGCAGAGGGGGTAGCCCGCAACGAAGTGCGGGCGAGGGGGAGACTTCCCCCTCCTTCTACCTAAGTGCTTATTTTACTTTCTGTACAGCGATGAAGTTCCACTTGCCGGTTGAGTTGTTTACCTGTTTTACGTAAGCAACGTCGCGTTTTGCATCACCGGTTGAGTCGAATGCGATTGAGCCGGAAACGCCAGTAAGTGTTGTTTTTGGAAGAGCAGCCATAACGTCAGCAGATTTTGTTGAACCAGCGTTCTTGAGTGCTGCGAGTGCTGTGTAGTAAGCGTCGAAGCCCATTGCTGAAACTGCTGCGATTTCGTCGTCGCCACCGTTGTTTGTTTTAGCAGTTGCATTTGTGTTGATGTAGTTGCGGAAGCCGTCTACGAAGTCTGTAACAATCTTGTCTTTTGAACCTTCTACGAAGAATGTTGTAACGAAAACTTTTACGTTTGTGCCTTTTGCAGCTGCGAGTACAACGTTAGAGTCCCAAGTATCGCCAGCGAGAATTGGCATTGTCATACCCTGTGTGTTAGCCTGTTCGATGATGAGGGCTGCTGCTTCGATTGAAACTGGTGAGAAGAATACATCAGCATTGTTGTTCTTTGCGTTTGCTACGTAAGCAGAGAAGTCTGAAGTTCCGTCTGGGAAAGTTTCGAATACGATTTCGCCACCGAGTTTTTTGAAGGCTTCGATAAAGTAGTTACAAAGACCTACTGAATAGTCATCACCGAGTTTTGCGAGACAATAAGCTCTCTTTGACTTGAAGTTATCTACAGCAAAGTTAGCAAGAACTGTTCCCTGGAATGGATCGAGGAAGCAGATTCGGAAGTAGTGGCTGTTTCCAGCTGTTACCTGTGGGTTTGTACAAGTAATTCCAACTACTGGCACGTTTGCATCTTTGAATGTATCGGAAGCTGCGATTGAAACGCCTGAACCATAAGAACCGAGTACGATTGATACTCCTTTATTGATAAGTTCAGAAGCTGCTGTTACAGCCTTGTCATTAGATGATTCGTTATCTACGATTTCGAGCTGAACTTTGTAGGTTTTTCCTGCAATTTCTACGGTTGGTGTTACGGTGTTTGCATACTGAACACCAAGTGTTTCCTGTTTACCACCGGCACCGTTATCTCCAGATGCTGGTTCATAAACACCAATTTTTACTACTGGCTGTTTTTCCTTGCCACAACTAACGAGTGCAAGTGCCATTAAAGCTGCCGCAAAAGCGACGATAGTTTTTTTCATATCACACCTCTCAAATAAAAAACTAGGTACAAATTATAGCAGATTTTTGAGCTTTCTACAAGAAAATAGGTTTCACGGGAAAGTTTTTTGTTTGGGGAATGATAAAGTTGATTTTTGTTTAGAAATGATTCTATACTATTTAAATATAGATTCTGATTGTTCCGGAGGTACTTGATTATGACTGTTTCTCTTTCTGATGTAAAAGCTAAGTTTTGTAAGTATGTCTCTTTGGTTGAGAATGGCGGCGTAATTGAAATTACAAAGCACGGAAAAGCTGTTGCTGTAATAATCAGTCCTGCAGAATATAAAAGATTAAATGCGGGTTATCATCCGACTTTTATTGATAATTTGAACAGATGGCGTTGTGAAACAGGTGGATTAACGGAGGACGAATATAATAGCTTTGAACAGAAGGTTTTGAGAAAAGATGAAATGCTCAGTTTGTAAAAACGGTAATATAATTCACTCAAAAACAACTTATTTTGCTAATTTACCTAACTGTTATTTGATTATAGAAAATGTTCCTTGTCAAAAATGTACTCAATGTGGTGAAGAAGTTTTTTCTATGAGTGTAATGGAACACATTGATCAGATTATTTCTAGTGTTGAAAAACTTGCTGGTAAAGTCTGTGTATTGGAGTATCAGGCGGCAGCGTAATAGTTCTCTAATGATTAAAGGATAATACTATCTTGTTGCATCATCTATATTTTTCCAATAATCACTGTTTTTGATTTTTCTATCTGCATTTCCTTTTGAAGCATTAAAAATACAAAGAGAAAGGATAAATGCTCCTAGTAACAGTACAATTCCAAAACCCCATCTTGCTGATTTCCAAGAATAAAAATCAACTATAGAATGACTTAGTAATTTTGTTATGATTATTACTAAATAAAAACAAAATAACAGAAGTGCGGCTATCATAAGAGCAATTGAGGTAATCATTGTGATTTTTGAAACAGAAAAGTCGTATGCTTTTAGAGAAAAGGGGCAGCAATAAAATTCTTCTTTATTGTCCGTATTAGGAATTACTTTATATAAATCTCCTGAAAATTCATTCTGTAATTCATCAATGTGTCCTTCCCAGTTTTTCTGCCAAAACTTAGAACCTTTATTCATAAGGACCCAACATAAAGAGAAGAAAAAACAAAAAAAGGCAGTACTTGCTAAAGCGAATAATGATAAACCTGGTAGATTGTATAATTCAGGAATTGAGAAATCTCTGTTGTTGTCTGAATTAAATAACAACCCAATTAACGCAAAATGAGCAGTAAAAGCTGCTAAAATGAATGCCCAATAATATGTTGCGCGTTGCCAAAAGAGGCCGATTTCGAACTGACGAATTTCATGTGCTTTTTTGTAAGCTTCAAATCTTCTATCAGATGCTGTTCCTTTTGCTGGATTCTCTGATGTATTATTAGATTGTGTATTTCTATTTTTGCTTTTTGAGGATTCTGATGGTGGATCTAATTTCATTTTTTCCCAATAGTTTGTCATTTTATTACTCCATAAAAGAACTTGTTTTGTGTTAAAAAGTATGATCTTGTATTATTGGTATTGTATATTTATAACCATTATACCAAAAATCATAGCTGAAATTAAAAAGACAATTGGTTATAGACCATCCTTTCGAATTGATTTTATCATTTATGTTTGTTGAAAAAGTATTATTATTTATAGACGAAAGCGAATATTGGATTGTTAAATTATTACTATAATCACTGTTTTCTAGCGCATCTTTAGAATAAACAAATAAAAAATAATAGTCTTTACTAATATTTGCTAGAGATGGTCGGTCAGAAAGATCAGAAATAATAATATCACAAGATTCATTTATTGTTACCTTCGGAATCCTATTTTGTGCAAAATAGGATTCGCCAAATCCTGATAAAGCTGTTATAGAAAAACCTTTTGGGTAAGGACAATAATCTTTCCCATTTTTTGTAAATATCACAAAGCATATATATTTCTTTCCTTCATCGACAAAAGGAAAATTATATAAGAAATTATTTTTTTCTACCTCTTTATAGGACATATGTGCATTTTCTATTCTATTTTCCCATTCGGTTCCTGTTGATTCGGGAAAAATACAGAATTGGAATGCATTATTATTTGTATCCTTAATCTTAAATGTAAGCCCACTAAATGTTGTCCCGTCTTCCTGTATTATTTCAAAATAGGGATTCGTATGATTTATTTGGTCATCTTGATAATCTGGTAGTACTGAATCTGTTTCTTCAGCGTTTATAATATAGTAATCAATTTCACCATCAGAAAGATAAGCTTGGAAACTGTTTCCTGTAACATTATAAGCCGTATCTTCTGTATTGTTTCCATTTCCTTCTTCTCCGAATCTTACACTCTGTTTAAATGCGGTTGTTGATTCATCTACAGGTTCTTTCGTAGGGGAGTTTATGGCAACTGAATAGAGCATTTCTGTGCTTTCAGATAGGTTTCCTTCGACAGTGGCACCGCTGAATGCAAGTTTATAAACTTTATCTTTAATTGTTGTAGGTAAGAATAATGTTTTGTTTTCTCCTTGCGGAACTGCAAAGAATTGACTGTTACCATCAGGATAGATTACAAATCCATTCAAAGCAGAATTGTTGTTACCTTCAACATTTTCAGCAGCAATGGTCAAAGGCATAAGTCCTTTATAGAAACGCAGTGGGACATAATCATCCCATGATTTTTCGGTAATTGTATTTTCTATAGTAATATTTAATCCAGTGTCTAAATAACCTTCTGTAAGATTCCCACATCCAACTTCAAGATTAATTGTTTTTGTAGCCCCTTTTTTTAGAGTTCCAATTCTTCCTTCTATATCTCCTCTGATACTAAGTCGCGAATCTTCTGGGGTAATTTGATAAATACTTGGTTCACTTGTTACATCACTTATATTCGTAATAGTCAATGTCATTGGATATCGTTTGTAATTATTTCCATACATATATCCATCATCTTTTTCTTCTTCAGGAATTGTGCCTGTGACTTTTAGACTGTATTGACCATTTTTGGAAAGTGGAATGGTTCCCATATTATCACCATTGTTCTCAACTTTGATACCGGTGACTACAACGATAGTGTTATCGTTATCAGTGATAGTAATTGTTTGAATATCTCCTGCAACTGGGGCTCTTAATCCTCTGATTGTTCCATCCTCATCTGATTCTGCTTCTGAGACGAATGACGGATATTTTACTGATGTTCCTTTTACTTTTTTTCCACCTATTGTTGATTGTGTGCTTGCTGCTCTTCCAATAGAATCTTCAAAACCTACGAGTTTTAACGTGTATTCAAGATTACTTCCGCCTTTTCGAAAATATGGAATGTTATTACAGATTATTACACTGTCTGATTGTTTTGAGAATGATCCGAGTTCGTTAACATAAAGATTTGAATCATTTGAACTCGTGATTTTATATTCTTTATTTTCTTGTGTTACACTTGTTTCAAAAACATTATATTCTTTTCCATTATCCATTCTCACCCAAGTTCCCCAAAAAAACTCATTGGAAGACTTTATTTGCGTTTCATTTGTTTTATTTACAGTAATCGTAAAACTTGTGTTTTTATTCTCATAGCTAATTCTAACTGTTATTGTTCCTGATGTAGAAAGAATTGTTCCTTCTTTTGGTGATGCTGTCCAATTTTCCAGAACTGCTTCTGTACTATCACTGTATTTTCCTTTTATTTCAATTCCTGTAAGGTCAAGTTGCGAATCACGTTCATAATTCAGTTTGTAAGGTTTTTTGCTAACATAAATAGAAGAGAGTACTTTCTGACTTGCATTTTTAGTAACGGATACGGTAAACGAAGTTTCTTTTTCCTCATAGGAAATTGTTATTTTGATTTCAGATCCAAGAGTTGTTAGCTTAGTTCCTTCTTTAGGAGAAGAGGACCATCCTGTTATAACTTTTTCTGAATTATCGCTATATGCAGCTTTTACTACAAGTCCTGTAAGATCTAGTACTTCTTCATAAGTATAATTAAGTTTTGCAGGTTTTTGACTTATAAAAATATAAGAAAGAGTAGGTTCTGTGTTTAAGTTAGGGGCCTGTTCACATCCAATTAAAACTGTACTGAATAATAAAGCTAGAAAGAATAATAAAGCGGTGACACTCTTTTTCATAATTGCGTCTCCTATGAAAAGATAATTTATGAATCTGCAATTTTTCTTTCATTTTAAATTACAATAATAATCTTACGGTTTATTATACAATACAATTATGATGTTTGAAAAGAAAATAACATCAGTATTTTGTTATAGTGCAAGTATAGATTTTAAGGAACGCTTGCGTGAAGAGATAGAATACAAAGGGCTTTTAATAAAAGAAATCGCTGCAATTGCGGGAATAAACAATAATACTTTTTTGTCTTATGTTGATGCTCGCGGTTCGCTCCCTAATGTAGAAACTGGTGTAAAAATTGCAAAAGCTCTAGGTGTTTCGGTTGAATATCTTGTTACTGGCGAAGATTCACTCCACAATCCAAAGCTTTCTGAAATCCAAGAAATTATAAATGACCTATCTGTTCTTGACCAAAATCAAATATCAATTATAAAAAAGATGATTCATTCATTAGTGTAATATTAGGATAGAAATCTCTCATTTCTTCGCCACAACCAAAATCTCTTTTGCGTTCACGTCAGTTGCACGGAGTGGATCGCCAAATCTTCCAGCACGGACAAATCTTGCTTCTATTATCTTAAGACCTTCT
>JAEEGK010009233.1_pt1 | contig 23082 bp, 17 predicted proteins | sample 8958771 | NCBI WGS metagenome assembly JAEEGK01 (sample SAMN16246547, study PRJNA631951) | gut metagenome | biome: gut microbiome; feature: rumen; material: SC-attached | host: Bos | place: Iran: Karaj | collected 2018-10 | reverse complement strand
CTCGTCTTCCCGCACCACGAGAGCGAGATAGCGCAATGCGTTGCCTCCACCGGCCACGCCCCCTGCCGCTACTGGATGCACAACAACATGATTACCATCAACGGCCAGAAGATGGGCAAGTCGCTGGGCAACTTCATCACCCTCGACGAATTCTTCACCGGCAGCCACAAGGACAAGGACGGCAAGGAGATGCTTGAGCAGGCCTACAGCCCCATGACCATACGCTTCTTTATCCTGCAGGCCCACTACCGCAGCACCGTCGACTTCAGCAACGAAGCCCTGCAGGCCTCCGAGAAAGGCTTTGCCAAGCTGATGGAAGCCTATAAGACGCTCGGCCGCCTGACCGGCGCTTCCGGAACTTCCGGCGACGCCGCAATCTCTGGCTTACGCCAGCGCTGCTACGACGCCATGAACGACGACTTCAACACGCCTATCGTCATCAGCCACCTCTTCGACGCTGCACGCATCATCAACCAAGCCAACGACGGTAAGATGAAGCTCTCGCAAGCCGACATCGACGAGCTGCGCTGGGTCTTTGACACCTTCCTCTTCGAGGTCATGGGCATGCGCGACGAAGCCGCCAGCGACAACACCGCCCTCATTGATGGCTTGATGCACATCATCCTCGACATCCGCGCCACCGCCAAAGCCAACAAAGACTGGGGCACCAGCGACAAGATACGCGACGCGCTGAAGGAAGCCGGCGTCACCGTCAAAGACGGCAAGGACGGCGCCACATGGAGTATATAATGTTTACCGCGATGAAACGATACCTTATCCTGCTGGCAGCCGTAGCCCTGCTCGCCGCCTGCAACAAAGACAACGACGAGGTGCAATCACCCACACAAAGCACTACGCCTAAACGGTTGGCAAGCCTGACGAGCATATCGTATAGCCAATACAGCAGCTACAACTATGAGACCGGACAATACGAACTGTCAAGCACTTCTGGCAGCAAAAATGGAGCCACCTTCAGATGGTCGTCCTCGAGCTTGCTCATCGGTATGGGCATGGAAGGTATCGGCATCGATGGCGACCTGTTAACGATTGAGTACGATGGCAACAAAATGAAGAATATTGTTATCAATGGTGCCGCCATGGGTGCATCTGGAAACGTCATCTACTCTTGCTCCTATACCGATGACAAACTCACCACACTCTACGCATCCATTCCCGGTCGTGGTTGGAGCAATACTACATTATCCTATAACCCTAACGGTGAGCTTATATCTATGCGCGAGCAGTCGAGTGATGGCGATGTGATAGAAGTTGCCTTAGTATGGGAGAACGGCAACGTAATACATGCACAAAAAACCTATAGCGGAGCACATTACTCCGAAACTCACATCGAGACCTACGACTATTTCTACGATAATATGTCATCGATGTTCACGGGCATAGAGATGTACGGCCTTATCGGCAGCAGCTACTATATGCTGTCTAGGAACAATGTGCTGCGTGTAATAGACAATTACTCTAATACCCAAAGCGACACCACCATTTACATCTACGACTACGACGGCGACTGGCCCGTAAGCTACACCACCGAGCGCGGCAACCGGAATTCATACGATGGTGGCGACCAATATGAATACAAAGCATACCTGCGCTACACCGACGGTAGCGGAGTTACTGCCCCACAAACATTCACCATCAGCACATCCATGAACTTACCTGGTATTGACTATGACTACTATATCTACGGTGGTGGCGAGTATGAGGCTGGACGACAGGTTGTACTCAGGGTTAACAGTTCCGTCACCTACCACGGTGTAGACAGGCAGTTTATGTGCTGGAACGATGGTGTCACGGACAATCCGCGCACATTAACTGTATCAGGTGACGCTCAGTTCATCGCCATATACGAAAACTCGGACAACAAATAACATTAGCAAACAATACAACCAATGAAAAGAGCTGACTGGATACTTATCTTGTGCGTCATCGTGGTGCTAACGCCGTTTTTCATTCCCGCTACGGGGTTCTTCGCGTGGTTCACCGCAGCCACGACGGCACACCCTTATATCATGGCCTTCTTCAAGTTCGCCATACTGGCTACGCTGGGCGAGATGCTGGCCTTGCGCATCCGCGAGGGTGTCTACAACAAGCCGGGTTTCGGCGTGGCGCCGCGCATGATTGTGTGGGGTTTCCTCGGCATGGCCATCGCTATGGCAATGGTCATCTTCAAGACCGGCGTGCCTGCCTTCCTCGGCTCGTTGGCCGACGCGCTGACGGGCAACGGCGGCCACGCCGCAGCCTACGCCGCTGTGTTCAAGGCCTCTGAGCTGACTTGGGGCAAGCTGGGCATAGCCTTCGCGGTGAGCGTGCTGATGAACAGCATCTTCGCGCCTGTGATGATGACCTTCCACAAGTGCACCGACATTCACATCACCGACAACGGCGGCACGGTGCGTGGCCTCTTCCGCCCGATAAAGATGCGCGAGATATTCCGCGAGCGCATCAACTGGGACGTGCAATGGAACCTGGTCATCAAGAAGACTATCCCCCTCTTCTGGTTCCCGGCACACACCATCACTTTTATCCTGCCGCCAACGCTGCAGGTGCTCTTCGCCGCCCTGCTGGGTGTGGCCCTGGGCTTGATACTCGCACTGGCCGGAGGCAGCAAGAAATGAAAAACATGGAGAAGGTGAAAAGAAATCCCCTACGGGGAATGATGGAGGCGGAAATATGCCGTAGGAATTTTCTATCAATAGAGAACCCCTACGGGGTATCTATTCTGAAAATACTCCGTAGGAGTTTTCTTTTAATACTTTTCATTTCACAATTCTCACTATTCAATTCAGCCGAAGCACAAGGCTTCAGCTTCGACTGGCACGGCTTCGTCAACCCCCACTACTATGCCGACAGCCGCTCGGTGGTGGGCGGGCGTGAGGACATGATGCTCTTCTTCCCCAAGCCCATAGCCAAGGACAGCACCGGCCGCGACATCAACGACGGTTGGAAGGCCGACATGCTGGCCATCACCGCCCGCCTAGGCCTCCGCATCAACGGTCCTGAGATGCTGGGCGCCAAGACATCGGGCTACATCGAAGGCGACTTCACCGGAGCCACCAATGACAACATCAACACCCTGCGCCTGCGCCATGCCTACATCGACATGGACTGGGGGCACCACCGGCTGCTCATGGGCCAGTACTGGTACGCCATGGTGGTGCACGAGATAATGCCCATGACCAACCCGCTGAACATGGGTTCGCCGTTCCACTGCTACGCCCGCCAGCCGCAGGTGCGCTATGAGTACCGCCTCGGCGGCTTTGAGGCTGTGGCCGTGGCGCAGTGGCAGCTCGACAACAAGAGCCAGGGCCTGCTGAACGGCGACGAAGCCAAAAGTACCCTCTTCGCGCGCAACAGCCTGATGCCCGAGCTGACGGCGCAGCTGCGTTACCGCACCGGCGGCCTCTTCGTAGGCACCGCCGTCAACCTCAAGAGCATCCAGCCGGTAGTGGCTACCGTGAGAAACGCCCCGACGCTGGACACCAGACACCACTCGCTGACATACAGCATCTTCGGCAGCTACCGCTTCGACGGCTTTACCGTCAAGGCCCAGACCCTGCTCAACAACAGCCTCTACGAGGGCTGCTCGCTGGGCGGCTACCTGATGCTGGCCGACAGCTCGTTCCAGGACTGGCACTTCAACACCGTGTGGCTCGACGTGGAGCGCAACAAAGGCCACTGGCGCCCCGGCCTCTTCCTGGGCTACGCCAAGAACGCCGACTACGGCCGACATGCCGACGCCATGCACACCTTCGGCCTCGGCCACGACATCGAATACCTGTGGCGCGTACAGCCACGCCTCACCTACAAGACCCTCAAGGGCCTCGATTTCACCGCCGAGGCGGAATACACCTGCGCCGGCTACAAGGACCCCGTGGGCAACCTGCGCCTCTCACTCAGCATCGTCTATGCGTTCTAACTACCACACCCACTCCTGCTACTGCGACGGCAAGGCCACGCCGCGCGAGATGGCGGAGTATGCCGCAGCACATAGCTTCGCGGCCCTCGGCTTTTCTGGCCACTGCCCCCTGCCCTTCGACAACACCTTCTCCATCACCGACTATGACGGCTACTGCCGCGAAGTGCGCACCCTCAAGCAAGAGTACAACGGCCGCATGGAGATAAGCCTCGGCCTGGAGATGGACTACGTACCCGGCATGCTCGAGGACTTCACCCCTCTGATAGAGCAGGGCGGGCTGGAGTACACCATAGGCAGCGTGCACCTCATACCTGCGCCGGGCGTGACACCTCGCGAGGCTGCCGACCTCTGGTTCATCGACGGCCCCAGCTGGGAGCGCTACGACGAGGGCCTGCAGCGCCTCTTCGGGGGCGACATACGCCGCGGCGTGCGTGCCTACTACCACCAGCAGAACGCCATGCTCGAGCGCAACCGCCCCACCATAGTAGGCCACCCCGACAAGATAGTGATGCACAACCGCGACCGCTACTTCACCGAAGAAGAAGCTTGGTACCGCGACCTGGCGCTGGAGACCATACACCTCATCCACGAACTTGGTCTCATCTGCGAAGTCAACACCCGCGGCATCTACAAAGGACGCCACGCCGACTACTACCCCGGCAAGTGGCTGCTGCAGGAGATGAAGGCTCTGCGCATACCCGTCATTGTCAGCACCGACGCCCACGCGCCGGAGGACCTGCTGCGCACCGAAGGAGCCTACGAATACCTCCGCGACATAGGCTACCGCGACATGCTCACACACTGGCGCCAATGATGGTCAAACGGCCATACCAACTCCGTAGGGGATGCGGTGGAAACCGGGCGAAAAAACGGTATTGATGCCGGACGAAACAAAAGTTAAAAAGGTACCGCGCACGCGTATTTGAAAAAAAAGTCGTATCTTTGCATTTCGGCGACTTTCGTCAGGCAATGACCTAACAAAATAGGAAACAAATATTTATATTAAAAAAAACAGTAACAAAATGAAAAAAGTATTATTGACTATGGCGATGGCAATGCTGCTCCCGTTCGCATTGCGCGCCCAGATCACCACCTTCCCGTGGACGGAAGGCTTCGAGAACGGAGCCAACGGATGGACAATTATCGACAGCGACGGCGATGGAATCAGCTGGCAGCTGAGCGACACTAGCAGCCAGATTGCCAGCTTTGCCGCGCAGTACCCGCGCACAGGCAACAGATGCATTATTGCACTATCCTACGACAACCACACGTATTCTCCATTGACACCTGACGAGTGGCTTATCAGCCCTGCCATCACCATTCCCACTGGTGAGAGTTTCACGCTCTCGTTCTACGACAACGGCACAAACCCCCAATATGCCGCCGAGCACTATACCGTGCACATTGCCACTGCCAACACCGTGGCAGCTCTCAGCGCAACAACACCTGTGATTGAACAGACCCTGACTTCCGGCGAATGGATCAAACGCTCCGCCGACTTGTCAGCATACGCCGGCCAGACTATCTACATCGGCTTCCACCACTTCAACTGCACCGACCAGTTCTGTATGGGTATCGACGACATCCGCGTGGGCGGCGCCGAGACTCCCGACCTGACGCTTGCCGGCCCCACCGCCGTCCAGAACGGCGCCACAGCCACCTACACCGCCACCAGCAATGTCAGCAGCTTCACCTGGCATGTCGACGGCGTGCAGCAGACTGAGACAAGCGGCACCCTCACCACCACCTTCACCACCGACGGCAACCACACCGTCGTGGTCACCGCCACCAATGCCGCAGGCAGCACCAGCGACACCATCGTCACCAATGTCTACACTTGCTACGCCATCACCACCTTCCCCTTCACCGAGGACTTCGAGAACGGCCTCACCGACTGCTGGGGCATGGTGAGCATGGACAACAGCAACGACGATGAGTTTGGCCTTTATGCCGACGCTACCGCCCACAGCGGCGCCAACGACTTCCGCTTCAGCAGTTACAGCCGTGCCACCTCGGGCAACTACAACCAGTACCTCATCACCCCCGAGCTGAGCCTGGACGCTAACACCAGCTATGACATCAAGTTCTGGTACAAAGCCCAGCGCAACACCGACACATTCTACGTGAAAGTGTCCACCACCACCAATGCTGTCAGCGCCTTCACCACCGTGCTGGCCAGCGTGACCACCCCCGCCACCGATTGGACCGAGCTCGTGTGCAACCTGCCCGCCGGCACCAAATATGTGGCCATCAACTACTGCGCCAACTACCAGTACCGCCTCTACGTTGACGACCTCTACATCGGTGCTCCCACTGTTCCCAGCGTAAGCCTCGTAGGCCCCGTCACCATCAAGGCCGGCAACACCGCCGTCTACACCGCCACCAGCACCGTCAACACCTTCAGCTGGACTGTCGACGGCGTTGACCAGAACACTACCGGCAACGTGCTGACCACCTCCTTCACCACCGCCGGTCTCCACACCGTCATCGTTGGCGCCACCAACACCGTTGGCACCGCATACGACACCGTTGTGACCGACGTCTTCCTCTGCCCCGCCGAGAGCCTGCCCTTCACCGCCGACTTCACCAACGGCTTCGGCTGCTGGGACACCGTCAGCACCACTGGCACCCGCTGGTACCTCGCCGAGGAGCTGATGAATAACCCCACCTGCCAGATTATCTCCCTCTCCGCACAGCAGAGCATCTTCGGCATGATGGATATGGGTCAGGATAACTGGATTATCAGCAACGAGATAGCCATGAGCAACGGCAACTACGAGATCAGCTGGCGCCCCTTCGCCTTCGGCGCTCCCAACTATGCTGCCGACCACTACAGCGTCTACGTCATCAGCGGCACCACCCTTGCTGACACGACAGAAGTCTTCAGCGAGACCCTCACCGCCGGCGACACCACATTCGCTGTGCGCGTGGCTGCTATCCCCGCCACCGTTTCCGGCAACTTCAAGATTGCCTTCCGTCACTACAACTGCGTCGGCGGCTATGCCCTCGGCATAGACAGCATCAAGGTGCAGACACTGAGCGCCCCCGCCAGCGTCAGCATACAGGGCCCCACCAGCGTCATGGCCGGCACCAGCGCCACCTACACCGCCATCTGCGCCAACGCCACCAGCTTTGCCTGGACAGTCGACGGTGCCGCCCAGAACGTGACCAACAATACCCTCACCTACACCTTCAACACCACCGGTAACCACACCATTGGTGTCACCGCCACCAACAGCATCGGCACCAGCGCCCCCGCCAGCCTGACCGTCAACGTATACACCTGCGACGCCGTCACCTCCTTCCCCTGGAACGAAGACTTTGAGAACGGCATCGGCGGATGCTGGTCCACGATTGACGCTAACGGCGACGGCTACTCCTGGATGGCCACTCTGAACGACAATGATCTTGCCGGCTTTGGCAATAACGGAAGCAACAGTGCTTACTCCAACTCCTATATCAACGGCGTCGGAGCCGTCACTCCCGACAACTGGCTGGTCACCCCCGCCATCACTCTGCCCGCCACCGGCAGTTACACCCTCTCTTGGTTCGCCGGTTCCGCCCCGTCGTACCCCGAAGAGCACTATGCCGTCTATGTGGCCACTGCCAACACCGAGGCAGCCTTCAGCGCCACCAATGCCCTCTATGAGGAGACCCTCACATCTGGCGATTGGACAGAACATAACGTAAGCCTCGCCAACTATGCCGGTCAGACCGTCTACGTGGCCTTCCGTCACTACAACTGCTCTGATGCATACATCCTTGGCATCGATGACGTCACCATCGCCGCCACCACCGGCATCGAGAACGTAGAGAACGCCGCCAACGTAGCCATCTACCCGAACCCCGTGCGCAACATGCTCACCATCGAGGGCAACGACGTGAAGAACGTCGAGGTCATCGACATGAACGGCCGTGTTGTGCTCACCAACGACCGTGCCGGCCAGCTCGACATGAGCACCCTCGCCGAGGGCGTCTACATGGTTCGCGTCATGAGCCTCAGCGGTGTCACCGCCCAGAAGGTTGTCAAGAAATAAGTAACCTTCAAATACAAGAAAAGCCCGCGCAGATTGCGCGGGCTTTCTTTTTATGCCTCATTGTTTACTCAGCCGAGTGGGCATTGGCATCGGGGTTGACGCGCTTCACCATACCCTGCAGGGCGGTGCCGGGGCCTACCTCTATGAATTCGTCAGCGCCGTCGGCCAGCATGTGCTGCACGGTGGCGGTCCAGCGCACCGGCGAGGTGAGCTGCATCAGCAGGTTCTTCTTTATCTCGGCAGGGTCGCTGTGCGGCATGGCGTCGACGTTCTGGTAGCAGGGGCACACCGGCTTGTGGAACTCGGTGCGCTCGATGGCTTCGGCCAACTCCACACGGGCGGGCTCCATCAGGGGGCTGTGGAAAGCGCCACCCACGGCAAGCGGCAGGGCCTTGCCCTTCACTTCCTTGACCTTCTCGCAGGCACGTGCCACACCTTCGTTGGTGCCACTGATAACCAGCTGGCCCGGGCAGTTGTAGTTGGCGGGAACCACCACCTCGCCATCGACGCTGGCGCAGATATCCTCAACGGTCTTGTCGTCGAGCTTAAGCACGGCGGCCATGGTCGACGGGGTCTTCTCGCAGCACTTCTGCATGGCATTGGCGCGGGCTATGACCAAGCGCAAGCCATCCTCGAAGCTCATGGCACCGGCAGCCACCAAGGCGGAGAACTCACCCAGCGAGTGGCCACCCACCATGTCGGGCTTGAAGTCAGCACCCATATACTTGGCCAGAATCACGCTGTGCAGGAATATGGCGGGCTGCGTCACCTTGGTCTGCTTCAGGTCCTCCGGTGTGCCGCCGAACATAAGGTCGGTTATGCGGAAACCAATTATCTCGTTGGCTTTCTCAAACATGGCGCGGCACTCCTCGTTGCCGTCATACAAGTTCTTACCCATGCCCACAAACTGGGCCCCCTGTCCGGGGAATACGTATGCTTTCATTATTCGTCTTGTTTAATTATTATTGCTTTGATATTGTTCACTATTTCTTTCGGATACGGCAGCCCAAAGGCAGCTGCTGGGAGGTGGAACAGCCGCACGGAGAGCAGCACCTGGGCCAATGCCATGAAACTCTGTGTCGACAGCGAGGCCCAAGCCGAGCCCACAGCGCCGAGGCGCGGTATGAGCAGCATGTTCACCGCAATGTTGAGCGCCAAGCTCACGGCGGCGAAAGTGTTGAGCTGCCGCAGGTAGCCGCCGGCGGTAAGCAGCGTGCCGAAAATGTATGTCAGCCCTATGGGGATGATGCCGAAGATGATGACCCTGAACACAGGCACATATAGCGCCGCCCGCCCGTGGTAGAGTAGGCGCATCACCGGCTCGGCCCACACAGCGCAAGCCACCGCCGCGCCAATGGCGAAGAGCATCATAGGCCAGAAGACCAGCCGCAGATAAGGTGTTACAGCCTCGCCTTCGCGACACAGACGCGAGAAGACAGGCAGCAGCGGCACACTGACGAGGTAGGCCACCATGGTGAGGGCGTCCAGCAGGCGGAAGGCTCCGGCGAAGATGCCCGCCTGCTCGTCCGAGGCCATGGCGCGCAGCACTATGCTGTCCACATGCCCGTAGGCGGCCATCAGCAGCACCAGCAGGGCGAAGGGAGCACTCTTGCGCAGGATGACAAGGAAGAAACGTCGGTCCCAGCGCAGGCGTCGCAGGCCAGCCTTACGGCCTATCACCACCAACGCCAGTAGCGCCGTAAGGCCGTAGGCGGCCAGCTGGGCGTAGACAAACCAGTAGATGTTGAACCGCTCACGCAGCGGGCTCCACAGCAGGCATCCGCATATCACAATCATCAGCAGCCGGTCGAGCACCGAGAAGAGGCTGTCCCAGCGGAACAGCAACAACCCCTCGAAGTTGCTGCGGAGGTAAAGTATCAGCGAGTTCAGGAACTGACAGAGCGTCAGCAACGCCAGCAGGCAGAACTCCTCGCTGCCATAGCCCAGCAGCAGACCAACGGTGAAGGTCACCACCACATAGAGTCCCAGCAGCAACAGCTTGATGCCGAGTATACCGCTCAGGTGCTTGCCTATCAGCTGCGGATGCTGCGCTATGTTGCGCGTGTTGAAGTTGGTAAGCCCTAGGTCGAGCAGTATGTTGAAGATATAGCTGAAACTGAAGATGGCATAGTAGAAGCCGTATGCCTCGTTGCCCACGGCGTTCTGCACCCCCACTTCTATGCCGAGTATCCAGAATGGCTTGACCAGCAGGTTGGCCAGCAGCACCCAAAACAACCCGGACAGCAGTTTCCTCTGCATAGACTGTTCCCTATGCCCCTTTAGACTATTCATTCTTTCCTGCCAAAATCAGTCTTCGTCAAGGTCCATCGTTCCTCCAGCTCCCATTTCTCGCGCACCTGCAGGCTCTTGCTGTAGTATATGACATACTCGGGCTGTCGGTCGAGCCAGTAGTCGCCCGGCGTCCAGGCGTTGTTGCCGTCGGTGTCGAGCACCGCTCGCACGCGGTAAGTACCAGCTTTGAGGTGCGGTATCTTGACTTCGCCGGTAACGGTCACCGTACGCGATGCCACCACGGTGTCTTTGTCGTCGAGCACATCCAGCACCACAGGGCTACCTGTGCGGTTGGTGAGCTGGAATATCAGAGTGCCGTAGTCCTGCGGCGTAAGCTTGAAGACAAGGCTGTCGGAGCGGTGGCCGAAGATGTCGGTAAAGAGGCTGTCGCGCAGCCTTACGCTGTATTCCTCGCCCGACCGCAGCGCTGCTTCGATACGGGCGCCGAGGCCGTTGCTGTCGAGCGTCAGCGCATATTGCGCCACACTGCTGTCTTTCATACGCATCACCTCGGCCTGCGCATCCTCGGCCATAGCCGCCACGGGAACCGTGAACGCCAGTCGCAGGTCGTCGTAGAAGGCGCTGCTGCCGCTGCAGAGGGCCTTGACCATGGGCTCGGCCTGGTTCTGCTGCGAGGCACCGCGGCGACGACGCCCCGACTTCGGCACCTTGAAGCGCATCTTGAGGGTATCCTGGAGTGCCGTGTCGCTGAGCACCAGCTGTGCCGAGTCGCACGCCGCATTGCGGAACCACACGCTCATCGTGTCGCGCCGTGCGTTGAGGCGCCACTCCACGCTGTCGCCCGTGAGCGTAGGGTTCTGCATGGGCATCATGGTGACTATGGTGGCGCGGCCCTTGGCGGTGAACTCGGCCTTGGCCACTCGCTGCACGCGCCTGTCGGGCACCGAGATGCGCAGCAGGGTGACGGTGGCGCTGTCTATGCTGTCGGCAGCCTGCACCATAGTGGGCTCCCAGGCCGCCGCCTCGCCGCGTCCCAGACGCAGGTCGCGGTTCTTGTCCTCAAGGGCCACCAGACGGTAATTGCCGGCAGGCACATAATGGAAGGCAAAGACGCCGTCCTTGTCGCTCCTCGTGATAAAGTCGGGCTGGTTGGCTGTTGCTATGGTGTCCAAAGCACCGTCCGGCTCATCGCCCTTCACCCTGTATGCCATCACCGTCACGGGCTCCTTCCACGGCTTGCCGTCGCGCGCGTTGAGCACACGCCCGGCCAGCATCATAGTGTCCATGTGGTCGCCCGTCGAGAATACATACTCGAAGCTCGGCAACACATTGCCCTCGGTGAAGTCCACGATGGCTCCCTTGAACTGGAACAGGTAGGTGGTGTTGGGCTGCAGGGTGTCGTTAATCTTCACCACCAGCCGCTTGCCCTTGGTCGTGAACTCTGGTTTCTGCCGCATAGGCGGCGAGATGAGGATGTTCTTGTCGGCATCCTTCACCGTAATGTATTCGTCGAAGCCAATGGAGAACTGGCGCCCCGCGAAGTTGCGGCTTTCGCTTGCCGGCTTGGCGTCCACGGCCTTCGGAGGCGTCTCGTCCTTGAGGCCTCCGCTGGGATAGCCCTGCTTGGCGCAGCCCGCAACGGCTGTCACCATCAACGCCAGCATCACGCCTATAACACTTTTTCTCCGCATCGACTATCCGAAGAGTTCGTTTATCTCCTTGTGCATGGCCTCCAGCGCCACACCCGTGGGCGAATGCTGCGCCGCCGAGGCGAAGATGCCCGCTGCCAGACGCGTGGGGTCCGTAGTGTCGGCAAGCGTCACCGCCGCCGAGTTGACGAGGTTCACCATCTCGTCCTTGGCCTCGCGTATGCGCGCCCACAGCTCGGGCGAGAGGTACACCTGCTGCGACAAGTTGTGCTCCCATTCGTCGCGTATGTTCTTGGTCATCACACCCTGCAGCAGCCGCAGGTCCATGCCGGGCTTCCAGCACCGCAGCACGAGGCTGTCGGGGCTGATGCGCTCCAGAAACAGCGCCATGCGCTCATAGGCCTGCAGGCGTATCGGCGTGACGACCTTGAGGGTCTCGGCGCGCTCGTCCATCTTGATCCTCAGGAGCTGCTCCTTCTGCTGGTTGTCGAAATAACGCTTCACCAGCAAGTACACAATCCATCCCGTCACGGCCACAGCGGCCAGCACGGCGAGGACAACAGTCAATACTAACACTATCGTTTTCATTGCATCAGTTTGTTTACAAGTTCTGTCACCCCCTTGGTGGCCACCTCCTTGATGAACGTCACCTTGCGGCTGACGGGCACCTCCTTGGGGTCCACCACATAGCACGGCACTCCGCTCTGCACATAGTGTATCAGCCCTGCGGCGGGGTAAACGGCCATCGACGTGCCCACGACGACGAAGATGTCGGCCTCCTCGCACAGCGCTGCTGCAGGCTCAATGTTAGGCACCGCCTCGCCGAACCACACGATGTGCGGCCTCAGTTGCGTGCCGTCGGGAGCCTTGTCGCCCAGCTTGATGTCGCGGTCGCCGATGTCCACTATCAGGTCGGGGTTGCGGTCGCTGCGGCCCTTGGTGAGCTCGCCGTGCAGGTGCAGCACATGGGTGCTGCCGGCACGCTCGTGCAGGTCGTCGATATTCTGCGTCACTATGCGCACATCGTACTTCTCCTCGAGCCTCACCAGCTGGCGGTGCGCCTCGTTGGGCTGCGCCTTGAAGAGCTGGCGGCGGCGCTCATTGTAGAAGTTGAGCACCAGCTCGGGGTTGCGCTCGTAGGCCTCATGCGTGGCCACGTCCTCGACGCGGTAGTGCTCCCAAAGGCCGTCGCTGTCGCGGAAGGTCGAGATGCCGCTCTCGGCGCTGATGCCCGCGCCCGTCAATACCACTATCTTCTTCATAATTCTTTATAACGCTCCTGCTCTTATTATATTGTGTAAACATATAAAAAGGCTCCCAACAAAGCCCCATCACCTCATTAAAACACAAGTAACCCACACGTTCACAGCGCCATATCTCATCAACACCAATCTAATAACCTGTAAACCAACCACGAACACCCACCCTCCTCACATCCTCCTCACACCTTCCTCACATCCTCATCACATCCACATCACATTTTTGTGAGGAGGATGTAATGATAGTGTATTGCAAATATGATGAGGTATGCGTGTAATGTCGTTAATTTAGCGGAGTGAGGGTGGTGCGGCGGTTCTTGGCGCGGCCTTCCGGGGTGTCGTTGTCGGCCACGGGGCTGCTCTCACCATAGCCTCGGTAGGTGAGGCGGTCGGCGGCGACGCCACGCTCCACGAGGCTCCGAAGAGGGATGCTAATTGCTGTGGCGGTATGACGGGTCGATGGCTTCGGAGATATTCACCACATAGTCAGCAAGTTTCTCGTACTGCGCGTAGAGGGTGCTGTAGGCGTTGCCAACGGGGTAGTCATAGGTGCCGTGCTTGAGGGCCTCGAGGTGGGCGGCACGTAGCTGGTCGCGGTAGGTGTTGACATCGTGCTCGGCGGCTTCGGCGGCTTCTATGTCGGCACGGTCGTAGTCGACGAGGTTGGCGTCCATGACCATCAAGGTATTCTCCACCAAGGCGTTCATGTGCGCCAAGTTGTCGTTGAGGGCGTCGCTGAAGTGGACGGCGTCAGAGCGCTTGTTGCTCCGCGTAATGGCTATCTGAAGGATGCTGTCGCCGATGCTTTCAAGGTTGTCGATGATGCGGAGCATCATGCTGACGCGCTCGGAAGCGTGGCTGCTGAGGTCGCCGCTGCCCACGGCGGTGAGGAACTTGGTGAGCTCCATTTCCATCTGGTCGGTGAGGTGCTCGTAGTCTTCTATGTGCTTCATGACGGCCTCGAAGTCCTTTTCGGACTTGGCAGTGCGCAGGTCGGGCAGCAGGGCGTACATGCGCAGCACCTGCTTGGAGAAGAGCTGTATCTCCTTCTTGGCGCTCTGCAGGTTGAGCTCGGCGATGTTGACGGGGCCGCGGCTGATATAGCTGAGGCGGTAGGCGGCAGGCTCCGTCACCTCTTCCTTGTCGGGCACCATGCGTTTCACGAGCCAAACAATCTGTGGTATGAACCAGGACTGGACACCAACGTTGAGCACGTTGAACGAGGTGTGGAAGAGAGCCAAGGCCATGGGCATGTCGGTTGGGAAAACGGCCTGCACCATAGCGAGGATGGGGCGGAAGAGAATGAGCGTCAGCGTGACACCTATGACGTTGAACATCAAGTGCGCCCTGGCGGCGCGCTTGCCGGCCACGCCGGCCACCGTGGCGGCGAGGTTGGCCGTGATGGTGGTGCCTATGTTCTCGCCCATGACCAGGGCTACGGCCACGTCGATGCCTATCCAGCCGTTGTGCAACATGAGGAGGGTGATGGCCATGGTGGCCGCCGAAGCCTGGACGACGCAGGTGAGCAGAGCCCCTATTGCCACGAAGAGGAGCACCGACCAGAAACCGAAGCCACCCAGAGAGGCGATGCCCTGCAGCAGGCCCGGGTACTCTTCGAGGTTGGGCATGGCGCCTTTCAGCAGGTCCATACCCACCAACAAAAGGGCCAGACCGATGATGGTCTGGCCCATGGACTTAAGGCTGTCCTTGCGACCGAATATGAGGAAGATGCTCACGGCGGCAAGGAACATGGGCAGACGGAACTGGCCGGAGCTGTCGCCGAGGCCGAGGAGGGTGATGATCCACGCAGTCACCGTGGTGCCGATGTTGGCACCCATAATAACAGCGACGGCCCCCGCAAGAGAGAGGAGGCCGGCGTTGACAAAGCTGACAACCATGACGGTTGTAGCGGATGACGACTGGATGGCTGCCGTCACCGCCGTGCCTGTGAGAATACCGCTGAGCGGTTTGTTGGTAATCTTGCCCAGGATGGCGCGCATCTTGCTGCCTGCAACCTTCTGCAGGCCTTCGCTCATCAACTTCATGGCAAAAAGGAACACAGCCAGCGCGCCGGCGAAGTTGATGACAATCAGTAGAATGTCAGTAAAACTCATATAATATTATTGGTTTAATTGTGATGCAAAGATAAAAAAAAGGCGCCACATAGAGCGGCGCGATATTATTAAAAATACTTAATACAGTGTCATTTGAGGGGAGTGAGTGTGGTGCGGCGGTTCTTGGCGCGGCCTTCAGGGGTGTCGTTGTCGGCCACGGGGCGGCTCTCACCATAGCCGCGGTAGGTGAGGCGGTCGGCGGCGACGCCACGCTCCACGAGGTAGTCATAGACGGCTTTGGCGCGGCGCTCGCTGAGCACGAGGTTGTCCTCGTCGCTGCCCACAGCGTCGGTGTGGCCGCCGACCTCGAGGCGCAGCTTGGGGTGGCGCAGCAGGGCCTCGGCCAGGCGGTCGAGCTCGGCCAGCGAGGTCTCGAGCAGGGTGGCTTTGGCAGTCTCAAAGAAGATATTTCTAAGCGTGACGGTGTCGCCGAGGGTGAGGAGGTTCTCGGCTTGCCGTATGGGGTCGATGAAGGTGATGCGCTCGGGGCGCGACGGGGCGGGCATGACGAATGAGTAGAGGTCCTGCTGGCCATAGCCGTCGGGTCGGTCGCTGGAGAAGAGGGCCGTGCGGCCGTCGGGGGCTACGATGAGGTTGTTTTCGTCGCCGGGGGTGTTGATGGGGTAGCCGAGGTTGACGGGGTTGCCCCAGGTGCTGTCGCTGGTGCGCTTGACCATGTAGAGGTCGCTGCCGCCCATGCCCATGCGGCCGTCGGAGGCGAAGTAGAGGGTCTTGTCGTCGAAGTGTATGTAGGGCGCCGTCTCGTTGCCTCTGGTGTTCACGGTGGGCCCCATGTTGCGGGGCTTGCTCCAGCGGCCTTCCTCGAGGGTGCAGTACCAGATGTCTATGCCGCCGTAGCCGCCGCTGCGGTTGGAGGCGAAGTAGAGGGTGTAGCCGTCGATGCTGAGCGAGGGGAACGACTCCCAGTAGACGCTGTTGACGGGTGCGCCGAGGTTGCGGGGACGGCCCCAGCGGTCGCCGTGGCGCACGCTCATGTAAAGGTCGCAGCCCGTGGGCTCGTTGTTGCGGCCGCAGCCGGTGAAGATGACGATGCGGCCGTCGTGCGAGATGGTCTGCGCACCCTCGTTGCCGTGACTGTTGAGGGGCTCGGGCATGCGCTCGGCGGGGCCCCAGTCGAGCTCCATGGTGTCGTAGAGCGAGATGTAGAAGTCCTCTTCTTGCGGCAGGCCCCGCTGGGTGTAGACGTTGCGCGGGGAGCGGCGGGTGAAGACCAGCGTGCGGTAGTCGGCCGTGAGGGCGGGCATATACTCGTCGTCGGGGGTGTTGACGTTAGGGCCAAGGTTGACGGGCCGGAAGGGCACGGGGTTCTCCACGGCATGCTGACGCCATTCGGCCGTACGGATGCCTTCCTGCGCTTCCTGACGCCAGCGGGTGCTCTTGGGATTGAGGTCGAGGCAGCGCTGGTAGCAGTCGCGCGCTCTGGTATACTGCGTCAGAGCCATGTACTGGTTGCCCATCAGCAGCCAGGCTTCGGCATACTGGGGGTCTATATCCAGCGCCTTGTTGAGCAGCTTGATAGCCTCCTCATACTGCCCCACGACGCTCTTCTCCACCGCCCGCTCAAACAGCGGCTCGCTTTTGGCCGTCTGCCCCGCCGCCACCATCGGCAGCAGCAGTAACATTAGGATTGCCAGATATTGTTTCATAACAAAATAATAACGAAACAACATTGTTTTTATTGTTCCGCAAGCAAGTACGCAAAAAGTACCTCACATATGGTGTAATTTTTGTTTTTTTTCGAAATACTTTATCCTCAAAAAAACGCATAATATCTTTGGGTATATTGTTTTTATTTGGCTAGATAACAAATTATTATAAATTTTTTTCAAGTTTTATTTGGTTTATATCATAAACTTATTTATTTTTGCACCATCAATTTGAAACAAAAAAAGTAAACAACAATGGAAGAAAATGCAAACCTGACTGCAGAACGTAGTCTTGAAATTATCACCGAACAAATAGAGCGTAGCAGGAATGTCGTAGCAAAGGACACAGGGCAATTGCTCTACCTGTCGGGTCTCGCAACAATGGGGACAGCCGTCATAGTAGCTCTCGTCAACGGCTTGTCAGCTTCGCCTATGGGACAGTTTCTATGGCTTATCCTTCCATTCATCATCTGGGGGATTAAGCGTATACACGACAAAAAGCAGGTACAGGCGCCCGTCTCTCTTGTTGGCACACTTGTTGTCAGGACTTGGTGGAGTTTCGGCTGTATCGTCATAGGTTTCTACCTCTTTGCGCTTATTTGGAATATCCTAGTGTTGAGATTATACGACAACCTTACAACTGCAACCCAAGCAATGGTGGCAATCACACCTGTCATCATTCTGCTGATGGGTATGGCAGTCGCCGTTACGGGACATATACTAAAAAGACGTTGGCTGGTATTGTTCGGTATTCTTGGCGGCCTACTTGTAGCCATTTGTGAGTACTCGGGAGTCATCCGAGCAATAATTGTTTATAGTGTTGCTTCGGTTAAGACAATAATCGTTTTGAATTTAATCACACCCTGTTTGTCAATATTTCTCTTCTCACTTATCGGCCTCGTGATTCCCGGTTGGATGCTAAAAAAACAGAACCCATGATGTTCCCTGCATTAGACCCATTGCTGCACTCCGAATTGCGGCTGGCAGTCGTCTCTTTGCTCATGAGTGTCGACGAAGCCGACTTCACCTATATCAAGGAACAGACGGGTGCCACTTCGGGCAACCTCAGCGTGCAGCTTGACAAACTCACCGCCGCAGGCTATATCACGGTTGAAAAAGGCTTCAAAGGTAAGATGCCTCGCACCACCTGTCGTATCACTCCCGCGGGGACAGAAGCTTTCAGAGACTATGTAAAGGCATTGAAAAAATACATCTCAGCCAAGAAATAGCCCTTGTATAATAAATGCAGAAACGGATTTCCTTTCGGAAATCCGTTTCTGTAGTATATCCACCTAAGTCAATTTATTTCACCAACGCGTAGGTGTCGCTGGCGATGACATATTCCTCGTCGGTGGTGCAGACCACGACGGCCATCTTCGACTTGGGGGTCGAGAGGATGATGTCCTCGCCCATGACATTGTCGTTCTTCGAGAAGTCGATGTCGATACCGAGGCATTCCATGTTCTCGAGGATAGGACGGCGCATGAACCAGGCGTTCTCGCCAATACCACCGGTGAAGAGCAGCAGGTCGCAGCCGCCCATCTCGGCCATGTAGCCGCCGATGTAACGCTTCACACGCTGGGCGAACATATCGAAAGCGTAGGTGGCACGCTTGTCACCTGCATCGCGACCGGCGCGGATGTCACGCATATCCTGCTTGTCGCCGCTAATGCCGAGCAGACCACTCTGCTTGTTGAGGATCTTGGTGATGTCCTTCCAATCCTTACCGTTCTCGACAATCTCTTTCTTGATGATGAACTCGATGACGCCTGGGTCGACATCGCCGGGACGCGAACCCATCAGCAGACCCTCCAGCGGGGTCATACCCATGGTGGTGTCGAAGCTCTTGCCGTGGTCGATAGCGCATATGGAGGCACCGCTGCCGAGGTGGCAGGAGATAATCTTCAGGTCATTCCAATCCTTACCAATCATCTTGGCGGCCTTCTCGGCGACGAACTTGTGGCTGGTGCCGTGGAAGCCGTAGCGGCGCACGCCGTACTTCTCGTAGTACTCGTAGGGCAGACCGTAGAGGTAGCTCTTCGGGGGCATGGTGCTGTGGAAGGCAGTGTCGAACACGACAGCCTGCGGCACGTTGGGCAGCACCTCGCGCATTGCATAGATACCGGCCAGGTTGCCCGGCGTGTGCAGCGGTGCAAGAGCCGTGAGGGCCTTAATCTTCTCGATAACCTCGTCAGTAACAAGCACGCTGTGGTCAAAGCTCTCGCCACCATGTGCCACGCGGTTACCCACGGCGCCAATCTCGTTGAAGTCCTTGATGACACCCATCTCTTTGTCGATAAGGGCGTTGAGGACAATCTTGATACCGGCGGTATGGTCGGGGATAGGCACCTGCTCATAGTGTTTCTGACCGTTCCACTTGTGGGTGAACTCACCCATCTCCAAACCGATGCGCTCCAACAAGCCCTTGGCCATCACCTGGGCGTTGTTTGCCATGTCGACCAACTGATACTTAATCGACGAACTTCCGCAGTTCAAAACTAAAATCTTCATATCTGTTATTTTTTTGATTTATAATTCTTTCTTTATATGTCACCGTTTTTTATGACCTGCCAAAGGTACGAAAAAAAACCGAACCACCAACCATATTAACATAAATATTCTCTATAATGACTGTTGCTCTGTCATTTGCATCAGCATGGCATACCACTCGTCGAAGTCTTTGGGTCTGTCATTCTCAAGGTCGACTGCCTCTTTCTCACGTGCCGTGTCATCCAGCATGTCGTTGTGGCCCGTGAGCGACGCGAACGGCGACAGTTGCGCTGCACGCTCATGCATACTCATCCGGCGGTGATGCCTAATGCCGTTGTACGGTAAATCCATTATGTCTTTGTATTTGTCGTTCATCCTTTGTGTCCTCCAACTTGGGCGTTGCGGTCACGCAGCGTGGCTCCTTCCTCGAAGTCGGTGCCGCGCAGTATGGCGTTCTTGCCAAAGCGTTTCTGTATTGTCAATGCGGCCTTCTGCATTCTCTTCTCGCGTTCCCTCACAACCTGCTGCTCAGCCTTGCGGCGCTCCTCCGCCTCATGGTCAGCGAAAAGATTAAGCTGCTCCTCTACGGGCTTGACGCTGCGACTGTCCACAAGGCCACCCACAACCACCGTCAAACGCCGCACCAGTAACTTAGGGTCGACGTTGGCGTCGTACAGGGACACTACGGCATCGGTTATGGCTTTCGACGATGACGTGGGCGGCATCATAGCCATGTTGCCGTGGGCATAGCGCGGCACACGGCGGCCGTACCAGTCGAGCGCCACCTCGCCCTCGTAGTCCTCATTGTCAAGGCTCTTGGTGTCGTAGTTCACCACCAGCGCCACCTGCGATGTCACCAAGCCCTTGTCCACCAGTTTCATCGCCATGCTATCGGCCATCTCGCGCACCACCACACGGGCTTTGCCGAATGGGTACGGTTCCGCAAGCACCTGTCCTGAACTGAACGATTTTGACGATGGTTTGTATGCCTTTACGTCCTTCATTCGTACCGGCTCGTAACCCCAGGCATGGTCTATCAACAGCTCGGCGTTGACGCCGAAGAGCTTGAACAGCGACGCCTCGTTGTCCAACGAACGCCGCGCCACGTCACCCATGGTCATCATGCCGTTGGCCTCCAACTTACGACTGGTGCCACGGCCAACGCGCCAGAAGTCTGTCAGCGGACGGTGGTCCCACAGCAGACGGCGGTAACTCATCTCGTCCACCTCGGCTATGCGCACGCCGTCTTTGTCGGCGGGAATATGTTTGGCCACGATATCCATAGCCACCTTGCTCAGGTAGAAGTTGGGGCCTATGCCGGCGGTGGCCGTGATGCCAGTCTCGCGCATCACCTCACTTATCATCTTCGCCGCCAGTTCACGAGGTGTCATACGGTACGACTTCAGGTAGTCGGTGGCATCAATGAACACCTCGTCCACCGAGTAGACATGAATATCCTCGGGAGCTATGAAGCGTAAATATATGCCATAGATACGCGCCGAATACTGCATGTAGAGTCTCATGCGCGGCGGCGCCACAATATAGTCCAATTCCCAGTCGTCATGGGCCTTGAGGTCGGGGTCATGCGTCGAGCGTCCTTTGAATATACCTTCAGGCGAGAAGCAGAGCCGCTCCATGTTCACTTGCCGAACACGCTCCACCACCTCGAACAGCCTAGCACGGCCACCGATGCCATAGGCCTTCAGCGATGGTGTCACTGCCAGACAGATGGTCTTCTCCGTCTTCGTAGGGTCGGCAACCACCAGGTTGGTGAGCAGCGGGTCAAGCCCACGCTCCACGCACTCCACCGAGGCGTAGAACGACTTGAGGTCTATTGCTATAAATGCCCGCTGCGCGCCCATAAACTGTCATTTTGCTATCTCCACTTCGTCTATCATCAGCCACGCCGGCTCGCCGGCATAAGGATGCCATATAGGCAGCTTACCGCGGCAGACAAAGCGCAGGCGTACATAATGAATGCTCTTGGCCTTACGTGGAGTCAGTGTGTAGCGCACGCGACGACTGTCGCTGTATAGGTCGGCGGGCGGATTGGCGAGATTCATGCTCTCCCACGAGCTCCAACCATTGCCGTCGATACTCCACTGCACCTGCACGTCATACGGCTTCACTACCCAGTCACCCGGGCTGTGGCAGGCACCCACGGAGATGGTGCCAATGCTCTCGTAACCCTCCAGCATGAGCGTCAGCTCTACGGTGTCCTGACCCTGGAAGCCCACCCAGCCATGTCGCCAGTCTCCCGGCACAGCACGCCGCCCGTCCACGAGCAGCTGCGGAAAGCCCATATCGTAGGGGGCACTGGGCTTTCGCGAAGCCGTGATATTCTTTATCTTGAGCGTCGCTACCTCATCATTGCCCATACTGCCAACAATATCGGGGTGCATGGCAAAGGGGCACACTCGTTCTACATCGTCGGGCACCAGCACAAAGCGGTAGCAGTAGGTGCTGTCGCCACTGATGCGGTAACGTTCGGCCACACCGGGGCCGCAAGTGGCAGTACCAAGACCGGCCTGCCGGTGGTCGATGCTCACGGTGTAGCAATCCTCCGGCACCATACCACGCCAGCGGCGTGCAGCGGTGAGCGTGCTGTCGCTCCAACGGCGTACACAGAAGCCAAGCATCGTGTCGGGGCTCATCAAAGTCAAGGGGACAACGCCGTCGCCCGAGAAGCGCACCCAAACAGCCTCGCGGTTGCCTTGTTCTTGCGGCACCACATACTGCGGCTGGGCCATCTCGCCCATGTCCATGTACCATGTGCCCTGCCTCTGCGCTGCGCGCCGGTCAGGGTATGTCTCATACAGGTTGCCACGGAAAAGGCATGACATATATGCTGTGTCGAGTCCGAACTGCACACCCACCTTGGGCAAAGTACGGTATTGGCCGCCAGGCACCACCATATAGCTCAGCTGCAGGCGCCCCTCGTTGTCGGCCTCCACGGTCTGCTTCACGCGTATCGCAGCGCCGTCGTCGCTTCTGAGACGCATCAGCACGCCCACCTCACCATGTCCTGTCGTCACTGACAGCACCTCGGCGCTCAGGCGGTCAAGCCCCTGCCAGGCACGCGCACCGGCAACGTCAACCATATCGTTGTCCGTCGGCGGCCGCCAGAAATTGCACCGCAGCGGCTTCGCCAGTAGTTCGCGGTCGTTGTAGCGGTAACTGGCTATGCTGCCATCGCGCAGGTCTATCTTCGCTTCAAAACCGTTGCCGGTCAGCGTGGCGTAGGCCTTGCCGCGCTGCACACACACCTCGCCGTTGCGCAGAGTGCCTTTGCCGGCAGCCTCGCGCAGCGGCACCACAACATTGTCGCGCCCGCGGGTGTATACTGCCTTCACCTCTTCGGCAGCGGGATGCGGCGTGCGGTCGGCTGCCATGATGCCATTGGCGCAGAAGTTGTCGTCGTCTTTGATGCCGGGAAGCTCACCGAGGTCGCCACCGGCAGCCCACCAGCAAGTGGGTAGTGGGTAGTGGGTAGTGGGTAGCATTTGACCCCATGTGCTACCCACTGTCCACTGTCCACTGTCAACTAAAAAACTTTGGTCCGCCCAGTCCCAGATGAAGCCGCCCTGCAGCAGCGGGTATTTGTCGATAGTGTCCCAGTAGTCCTTGAGTCCACCCATCGAGTTGCCCATGGCGTGGCAGTATTCTGTTATAATGTACG
>JAEEGK010009229.1_pt1 | contig 23090 bp, 8 predicted proteins | sample 8958771 | NCBI WGS metagenome assembly JAEEGK01 (sample SAMN16246547, study PRJNA631951) | gut metagenome | biome: gut microbiome; feature: rumen; material: SC-attached | host: Bos | place: Iran: Karaj | collected 2018-10 | reverse complement strand
AGAAAAGAATCATAAATTTTTTTTCCATGTCCGCTGCAATTTAAACTACTATTAACAACATTAAAATTATCAACATAATCTTCAACATCATCTTCTAACATTAAATTAACATTAAAATTATCATTTTCAATTTCATCTTCATCAAAAACATTTTTACTCGTTTTAACATAAATTCTCTTTTTAAAAATTCCTTTATAATTAGAAAAATACATATTTTTTCTACTATACAAATTAAACGATTTTAACATAAATTCATAAACGCAATTTTCTTCCAAATTTTTCTCATCAAAAATAATTTCCCATTCGCGCGTGTTTTTATTATCGCATGAAACTTTTTTAGGAAAAATTTTAACATTTTTATTATTATCATAATCATCATCATAATAAAAATCACTTTTTTCAGTAAAATTCATTTTCTCAGTTTTTATTAAATAAAAAGAATTTCTAAAAATTTCTCTATTTTCAATCATATTAATAATCTTTTTATTTTCAGTCAAAGGTCGATCGCTCAAACTAATTTTCAACACTAAATTTTCATTATTATTGTATTTATAAATAATCGGACCGGGCGGATAAATCGCAATAATTTCAGGCGAATCTTTTAATGAACTTCCTTGTTTAAGTTCAATTGAATAAGAAAAAGGCAAACAAAAATAATTATTATTATTATTATTATTTAAAATGTTTGTAATGTTGTGCCAAAAAGATTCGTAAATTATTATTGAATATTTGCCTTTGATTTTATTAAAATGTTCCTTTTTAAATATGTATTGCAATTGCTGATTGTGTGGGAATTTATGTAAAATGTCTTTATTATAAATTTCTGAGGATTTTGTTAATAATTTGTTGTTTTTGTATAAATAAATTATGAAATTGCTTATTAAAGGATCGAAACCGATGTTGATGTTTAAAATATAATTTGTGCTTTTGTTTGGATTGAGAGTGAAATTGATTGTGTAAATAAATTTATTATCATTATTAATGTTTGATTTATATTCATTTTGAGTGAAATAAGAATAATTTAAAGTTTCGTTGTAATTAATAATGTTTGAAATGATTTTATTTGGTTTTTTTAATAGTTTTATTTTATTGTTATTATTTAATGGACATTTTAATTTATTTGCTAATTCATTAATATCGGCGATTATAATATCTAAATTAAACATTGGACAAATGTTGTTATAATTTAATAATAAATTGCTTTTTTGATTGAATTCGAATTGAATTGAATATTTTTTATTTAAATTATTATTATTATTATTATTTAAATTATAAATATTCGAACGTTTATTATTATTATATAATTTACTTAATAAAGGTTTTTTATAAAAATTATTATTAGTTTTTATTTTAGGAATAATATTAAAATTATTATTATTATTATTGCTCGTTTGAATTAAAACTAAAGTGTTGTTATTATTATTATAAAAAAGTTCGATTTCATTATTTTTATTAATGAAATAAAGAACATTCGTTCTATGTAAATTAAATCTCGCGTTTTTATTATATTTTTCATTGTAATTTATTGAAATTGGAATTAAATTTCCATCACATTTTTGTGAAAATTGTAAAGAATTAAATTCGAAATTATTTTCATCAAAATCAAATTCATTATTAATATTAATTTTATTAACATCAAAGAATTTTTGATTATTAAATTTATTATTTTGAATGACATAAAATTTAATACTTAAATACAAACATTGAAAAATTTTTTTATTAAAATCTTTTATTTCGAAAATTATATTATAATTTCCATTTGGAATGATTAAATCAATAAAACCAACATTATTTTTATGTTTCATATAAAATTTTTTACCTGAATTGCTAATTAAATTAATGTAAAATTTATTTAAAACATAATCTGAATGAATTTCAGCTATGAATCGATTTTGAATAGAATTATTTAAATTAATTGATAAATTTGATAAAATTTCAGATTGAATTTCATTCATGTTGATTGAAAAATAATTATTAATGAATTTGAATGTGTTTGAATTTTCAGCGAAATTAATTTCAGTTGGAAATTTGCTTGTTTTACATTGAAATTTTGAAAAAATATTATTAAAATTATTAATTTTTTCTATTCTTGAAAAAGAAGAAAATCCAATGTTAAAATTAAATAAAATATTTGATAATTTATTAAAATTCAAAGGAATTTTTTTATTATTTTTTTTTATTTTTTTTGTATATTTTATTATTAAATTATAATTTTTTGGTTTCAAAATTAAATTTATTTTATTATTATTATTATTCGTAACATTTTCAATAAAAATCGAAACATTTTCATTATTATTATTTTTATTTTTTAATTCAATTTCGAAATTACAAATCATTTCGTTTTTAATTTCAAAAGGAATGAAATTAAAAACATTAATTTCATTATTAATTTCATCAAAAATCGTTTGATTAAATTTCATATAAAAAACATCAAAATAATTCAAATAATAATAATCAAAATAATTAATCATAAATTTTTCATCATTAAAATTTAAAGGAAACATAATCGGAATTTCATAATTAAAATTCATATTATTAAAAAACATTTTTTCTCTAATGTGATTATTACTTTTTTTAATTTCTATTTTAATATCATACAAACTGCAAATTTCATTTGTTTTAAAAGCAATTTTTTGCCCAGGAACATTTAAAAACAAAGAATATTTTCCAATTGGCAAATTTTTTACTATTAAAATTGAATTAGATTCATAAAAAGAACTTTCTGAAATTAAACGTGAATTGAATGTTTCATTTTCTATTGAAAATGATTTTAAAATTATTGAAATCGGACTCATTAAAAAATCATTAAAAATTTCGAATTTAAAATCGATTGGTTTTACAACAGAAAATGAATTAAATAAAATATTCGTTTCATTATTTGAAATTAAATTATAAATAAAACTATTATTTTCATTATTAAATTTAATTGAACTATCGTATTTAAAAAATTGACTTTTATTTTCGAATTTTATTGGTAAAATTTTAGGAATTAATTTATTTTTTAAATCAAAAATTGATGTGTAATTTTTATTATTTATTGGGCAAATATAATTATGATTTTTTTCAAATGCAATTGTCATTTTGAATGTTTTGCAATTTGATTTTGTAAAAATATTATTATTAAATAATTTTTCTTTAAAACCATTAAAAATAATTTTTATTAAAAATTTTCCATTTTCTAAAATTTCATTCAATGTTACAAAACTTTTATCAAAATTATTATTTCTATTCAATAATTTCATTTTTTCATTGTTTTTTTTGTATAATAAAATTTCAATGTTTGTGTCTTTTGAATTAATAAAAATTCTAAATAACATTCGATTTGAATCAATTTCGAAATTAATTTCGTTTTCAGAAAAACCAAAATTTGGAACAATAAAATTATCATTAATTAAAATTTCTTTATTAAACAAAATAAAACGTAAATTATTTAAATTTTTTGGAATTTGAAGTCCAAATTTTCTACAAACATAATAATTAGAAAATTTATTATTTTTTGAATAAGGTTGAATATTTAAATTCGATTTTAATAAATTCGTAATTAAATTAATATTATCAAAATGCGAATTAATAATTTGAATATTAAAATTAAATTCACCAAAAGAATTTTTATTTTTGTCAATGAAAATATTTCTTTTATTTTCATTTAAAAAATTCGGATTCAAATGAATTTTCGGATAATATGAAATTATTAATGAATATTCACCAGAAGAAAGTTTGTGCGTTGATAATAAATTTAAATTTTTTTTATGAATAGGAAAAATTATTAAATTTAATTTATTATTATTATTATTTTTGTTTGATTTAAATGATTTGTATGTTAAATATAAACTTAAATCTAAATATAAAAAATCACTTTGAATAAAAGAAATTAATTTAATTTTTTTTTCATATTTTCTTTCAATTAAAAACGTAAAATTTTTAATTATAATCGGAATTTGTTTATTTAAAATTTCTGGTTTGTTTGTATTATTAATTTCAATTTCATTTTCGATTTTTGTTAAATAAGTTTTATTATTATTATAAAAATCATTGAAATTATTATTATTTTCATTAATAAGTTTATTAAAATTAATTTCATCAAAAAATTTATTTTTATTTCTATTTTTCATTTCTTCAATATTATTATTAATATAATAAACACTTTTCATCGCCCATTCAATTTCAATGCAATCGCATTTTAAAATTCCGGAATTAATGTAAAAATTAAACACAATTTTAAATTTTCCTTCTGGAATTTCAATAGCAATATTTTCTTCATTGAAATTTTTATTGCCATTCATAATAAAAACTTCGCTATTATTATTATTAATATAATACAAACTCGTAAAAGTTTTTATTCGATTATTAAATGGAATGATTATTCTTAATAAATGAGGTTCATTAATGTAAAATTTCGTAATCGAAGTTGAAATTCCGTTTTTTTCATTGTCTCTATCAATACGAAATTTATTTAAAATATGAAAACCGTTTTTTTTAATATAATCATTATTACCTAAAAATTCTTTTGTGTTTAAATCATGTGGAATTTCATTAAATTCACAAATATTATTGAAATTTTTATTGTTTTCTTCATAAGAATTTTTGAATATTTTAAATGAAAATTTGAATAAAAAATAATCAATTTTGTATTGAAAATTGTTTAAATAATTAAAATTTTCTGGTAATTTTGGAATATTATTAATTTCATAAATCCAAATTCGCATGAATGAATTATTTGGAATTAAACGTTTAATAATGAAACTATTGAATTTTTTAGTGCCTGAAATGCAAAGAAAAGAACAAATTGGTGATTTTATATTTAATAAATTTGGATCATTAAAAATTGAATTTAAATTTTTTTGTGAAAAATCGCCTTTTTGTTTTAATTCGTTTATTTTATCATTAAAATAATTCGTATTTAAAATTTCTATTAAAATATTTAAATTATTATTAATAAATTTCGATTGAATTTCAAATTCGAATTTAAATTCTTCATTAATAAAATCTGGAATGTAAAAATATTCATAATAAATGAAATTTAATAAATTATTATTAAAATTATTATTATTATTATTTTTATAAATAAAATCTTTAAAAATTCCATCTTTAAAATTCAAATAGAAATTTTTTTCATAATCAAAAACATTTTTTTCAAACAAATTTCCAAACAACATTTTTTTATCATCAACATTAAAATTCTCAAATTTCATATTAAAAACATTAAAATTATTCTTATTAATTTCATTATTAACAACATCAATTTCATTTTTTTCTTTACTAACAACTTCAAATTCCATTTCTAATAAAATATTTTTACATTCATCTTCATTTTTAACAAAATTTTCATCATTATTATTATTATTAAATTCCTTCACATTAAAAATCGCATGATAATTTCCTTTATCAAAAATCACATTAATAAAACTTCCAAAATTATTAAATTCATTAATTTCTTCGCTTTGAACAATTAAATTATCAACATCATCAACAACATAAACAACAACATTAAAATTTCCAAAACTTTCAATGTAAATTTTAACATGCGTAATTTCATTCAAATTAAAATACATCACATGATTTTTCTGCTCCAAATTCAAAACAGAAAATTTTTCATTTATATGAAAATTCCCATCCAAATTTAAATAACCAAAAGTATTTAAATTCGAAGGAATAAAATTAAAATCACATTTATTTTCAGGCGAATGAATAATTTTCGAATATTTGTATTTTTTTCTTTCATAATAATAATCATCCACATTCAAATCAACACAATTCGGATATTTTTTATTAACATCAGCACAAACATCACAAAATTTCCCATCAAAATTTTTATCACACAAACATTGAACATTATCATCATCATTTTTAGCATCAGAATTTAAATTAAAATTATTAAAATCATTTTTTATTTTACAAACTCCATTTTTATTACAATAATTATTATTACAATTTTCTTGTGAAATGCATTTGCCATTCAATTTATAAAATCCTTCAATGCAATCGTAACAAAAATTTCCTTTGTAAGGTTTTTTACACAAACATTGTTTTTTATTGAATGGGTCGCATTCGTAATTTGAAATTACCATTTTTGGATTGCATTCGCATGTTAATGTACAAAATTTATGTTCGTTTGGTTCGTCGGAAATTATTAAATCTGTTTTGTTAATTTCGCTCATTAAAAAAGATAAATTATATTTTAATTTGTAGCATGTGTTTGATGATAAAGTTTTTTCATTGAAAATTATGTTGAATGTGTCTTTGTTTAAATTAATGTAATTTGGATAAAGAACATTTTTTGATTTTATGTATGAATTTATGTTTTTTAACATGTCGAAAAAATTTGAAGTTAAAAAATTTTGGTAAATTTCGATTGGTTCTAAAAAAAATGTGTGATTTAAAGGAAAAGTTGATTTTTTTAGTTTTTTATTTATATTTTTACTGAATTTAATAAAAATACTCAAACGTTGATTTATTCGTTGATTTGTTCTTGCGTAAGGAATCACATTAACAATTTGATTAATGTTTTCGAAACTTTGTAAAATTCCATTTTGATCAAAAACATTTCTAATGATTTTATTAACTTGAATGTTTAAATCAAAAACAAAAAAAATTTTATTAATATTGAAATTATTTTTTTTTTCATAAATTAATTGTAAAATTTGATTTGATAAAACACTTTGAGTGATTGATAATAAATAATTTCCTTTTGTTAAAATTGTGCTAATTTTTGAATAAATTTTTTTTCCATTGTTTTCATTTTCATCGTCCGTTAAAATTTCGCTTATTAAATAATTGCTTTTTGAATGAATTGTGCCATTTAAAAAAAATATTGTAATTTCAATGTTATTATTAATAAAATAATATTCACAATCAATGTTAAAATTCATGTCTTCATTTACAATTAATTTTATATTAAATTCAAAAGGTTCATTAATAAAACCATCTGAAATTTTTCCTGTGTAATTTTTCTTATTTTTATTATTATTATTAAAAACTCGTTTGAATTTGAATTTATTTTTATTCAAAATCGAATTCGCATTAATCGCAAAAGTTTTTTGATTAAAATTGCTATTTAAAAAAATCATATCATTTTCATTTCCATTTAAAATTATTTGATTCACTGGAAGAATTTCAATAAAATTTTCATTTTCATTACTCAAATCATAAATAACATTATTAAAAGGTTGAATTTCAATTTTTAATTGATATTTATTACAATAAAAATTCAAATCAAAATGTTCAATTTTTAAATAATAAACATTTTCTCTTGGCATTAATCGCATAATAAAACTTTCAATATTTTCTTTTCCTTCTGTTTTAATAATACTATTTTCATCATTTTTATTATAAAACAATTTCAAACTCGCACGATTTTTTCCCTTTGAAATAAACATAATTCTAATCAAACTTTCTTCATAAATCGCAAACGAAGTAAATTCAATTTCATTATTAACTTTCAATATTTTATTATAAATTAATGATCCATCACTTTTTTGTTTAATAAACAACTTTTCATTCAAAATCGGAACATTAATTTTAAAATCATAACAATTCGAATTCCAATTGAAAATAAATTTATCATTTTCATTTGAATTTTCACAAAAAGGATAAAAATTATCTTTATTTTTACATTCATTACAAAACGCAATTGTTGGATAGCCATTTTTCGTGCTGAAATTTTCATTACAAACACAAGGATTTTTTAAATTAATGTCATAAGGATCGAAAATTGAATCTGGAACTTTACAATAACCATTTCCAGAACATGTTTCTTCATCAGAACATTTCATTTCCGATAATGTTGATAAAATACATGTGCCTTTATTTGATTTTATGTAGTTTTCTATACAAAATTCACATTGATTTCCTGTGTATGGAAATTTGCATATGCATTTTGAATTTGCTCCGCAAATGTAATTTGCGTTTAAATTACAGTCACATTTTTCTAAACAAAATAAAAAATTTTCGGATGAAATTAAATTATCTGTTATTATTTGATTATTTTCGAAATTGTTGTTTATGTTGTAATAATTGTTGTAAAATAATTTGTAACAATTTTTGGGTAAAAATCCATTTTCGTTGTTTATGTTAAATGAAAATGTTAATGAATCGGAATTTGAAATGTAAATAAAATTAGGGAAAATTCGATTATCATCGAAATTATTTGTATAAAATTCATCGAATTTTTGTAAATAAATTAAATTTTTGTAATTTTTTATATTATTTTCATTAATATTTTCATCTTTAAAAGCTAATTTCACATTTATATTTAAAACATCACCAAAATGAATATTATTTTTACTATGAGGAAAAATACTAATAATACTATTTTTATTTAAATCATCATTGAAATTTTTTAAATCTTTTATTTCAAAATCTAAATAATTTTCACTATCAAAATTAATATTTTTTTTAGGAAGAATCACACTATTTAAAGTTAAATAAAAAGAAAAACATAAATTATTAATTTCATTTGGTAGAATTTCTTTCAAAATTTCATAAAAAATATTATGAAAAGTAAGTTTTAAAATATAATTTCCTTCATTTAATTTAATATTAATTCTTTTATTAATAATAATTCCATTCACATTATTATTATTATAATCATTTTTTTCAATAGTTTCATCACCAATTTTATAAATATTATTAATATTTCTAAAATTATTATTATTATTTTTATCATTAAATAAACTAACATCCATAAAATTATTACTATGAACATATTTTAAATTAACATACAAATTCACAGGAAAATTGATTTTTAAATTAATAATTTTTTCTAAATTTCCTGTTTCTAAATTTTTATTAAAACCTTTTTCATTAGAAACAATAGAATTATATTCAAAATATTTATTTTCATTAATTTCTATTACAAAAGGAATAATATTATAATTATTATCATTACAATTCATTTCAATATTTAAATAATTTTTTAGCGGAATTATTGAAAATAACATTTTATATGTTTCACATTTAGATAAAATTTTATCGAATGTTATGTCTAAAGCGAAATTTTTAGAAGAAAAATTTTCTTTTTTTTTTTCTTCTTTTTTTTCTAAATTAAAATAAAAATTTTCAATGTCATCAAACATTAAATCAAAATTTTCTTCTTCATCTTCATTTTTATTATTAATAACTAAAATTAAATAGCCATTTAATTTATTATTATTTCGATTTGTTTCGCTGAAAAAAAAATCATTTTCATTAAAAATTTGTATTAAAATATTATTATTATTAATTTTGTATTGTGGAAGAATTTGAATAATTAAAATCGATTTTTTTAATATTCGAAATTTCGTACGAACATTCGGCGAAATTTTTGGTAAAATAAATTCATCATAAAAAAACATTTCGCCTGTTTCAATATTTTGATAATTAAATAAAGTATTAATTTCATTATTTAAATTATTATTATCGATAATTAAATTATTTTTATTATAATCTAAATAAAATTGAGTCGGTAATTTTTTATTAATTTTACACATTTTTTTATTAAAAAAATAAATTTTATCTTCTTCATAAAAAGACAAAGAAAATGTTATTAAAGAACAAATGTTAATATTTGAATAAGAACGTGAATAAATGTTAATTTCGTAATTTTGATTTGGCAAAGTAGAAAAAATCAACCAAATAAAATTGTCTTGTTTTATTATTGAATAAGGAATTTCTCTTTTTCGATTATTATTATTATTTTTATAAACTTTGAATGTAAATAAAGAATCAAAATATAAATTTGTTATTATTTCTAACATAAATTTTCCGTTTTTTAAAGAATTTTTACTACTTGCGATAAAAGTAGTAATTAATTTTTCTGTTTCTTCTTCATTTTTTTCATTTAAATTCAAAACACTTCCTTTTTTATAACTAGGAAATTTAATTAATTTATTAGAAAAATCTGTGTTAATTTCAATGTTATGAAAATTTTCAAAACCATCATAAACGCAATTATTTTCATCAGTAATTTGAGCAAAATTTTTAATTTCATTTATAGGAATAATACTAATCAAAACATCAAAATAATAACATAAATACGCATATTCATCATCTTCATTATCATTAACATAAAAATAATTTTTATTTTCATTCAACAAAAATTCAAATTCTAATGTGTATTTTCCTTTCTCTAAACTAATTAAAAAATAATTATTTTTTCTTCCTTTTTTACTCAAAATTTTATTAACATTTTCTTTTTCTTCTTTATATAAAACAATATTATTATTTAAATTAATATTATCTTCATCAGGCAAATAAAATTTAAACAAAGATTTTTCTTTCAACTCAAATTTTTTACTCATTTTTTCATTTTTTATTTTAAATCTCTGAAAATTACTCAATGTAAAAGAAGTATCGTAATTTAACCATCCAGGAACATTTAAATTATCAGGCATTTCAATGAAAGGACAATTTTCATTTTTTTCTTTTAAATTTTTAGAAAAATATAAAAATCCTTTATTTTCAATCACAATTTTCACATTATAAAAAACACATAATTTATTATCAATTTGATTAGCATAAACATTATTAATAAATTTATTATTAATTCCGAAAGAAATTGAATAAAATCCACTTGTTAATAATAATCCTCTAATAACGTAAATATTTTCATCTTCAATTTCTTGCGACGCGATTAATTCTTTAATTAAAATGTTGTTATTATTTTTTTTATCTTCAATTTCGCCGTAATAATAAATTTTCGCATATAAATTCACAGGCAAAGCAAACGAACTTTCTATTAAAACTGTGATTCTCGCTAAATCTGTGCTAATTTTAAAATCATAATTAAAATCCATTGAATGTTTTGATTGATAAGGATAAATAAATAAATTTTTTTGATTATTAATATTAAAAGTTTTTTCTTCTTCATCAATTAAATTTTTACTATCATCATTAAAAAAATCATAATAAAAATCATTTTCACTTTCTTTGTATTTATAAAATTTATCTTCATCAATGTATCTTTGAATTATTATTTCTTCTTTTTTGGGAATTTTTATATTACAAATATTATTATTATTATTTATTTGATTGTTGTTTGTTATTGAAATGTCTAATGTGATTGTTTTACAATTTTCAAAGAATTTTTTATTGTTATTTTCAAATTTAATTTCATAATTACTATTTTCTTTTAAAATGTAATAAAAATAATAAATCGAAGTTTTTTCGCCTTCTTCTGAAATTTCTTTTTTCGCTGTTGTTATAATATTATTATTCTTTTTTAAACTCACTGTTAAAATTCCAATGTCATTTGGATTTTCGTATTGCATTCGAAATTTTAATAAAAACTTCGAATTTAATTTATTTTTAATAAAAATTGAATAATTTTTATAGGGAATTAAAATATGATGATTAAAATATGTAAATTCATTCAAATTTTTATCAATATTAATTTCGTTTGGTAATTTATGAAATTTTTGAAAATTACATTCCCAATTTTTTTTATAATTTTTATTCAATAAAATCGTATTAATTTTTAATTTAAAAATCACACATTTCGGTAATAAATCAATTTTTAATTTATTTTCATCAGAAAATTGATTCAAACTATGAACTAATAATAAAATGTATTTTCCTTTCGTTAATTTCAAACTCAGAAAATTTCTATGCAATAAAAACTTTCTATAATACAAATTTTCTGAAAATTTATTATTAAACATTTCATTAAAACTATTCAAAGGTAAAATAATTGGTATTATTATTCCAGGAATAAAATTTTCTACTAAACAATCAATGTAAAAATTAATATCAGTTTCAACTTCGAAAGTTTTATTTGAAATTATTCTAAAATTTTCATCTTTTAATAAAAAACTTTCATCTAAATCATTAAAAACAAAAATATTGTTACTTATTATTTCATATTCGCCATTTTTTAAATAATTATTTTCATTTTTATGCTCTAATGAAAATTTTTCTAAAAACATTTCAATTTCATTTTCATTATTGTTATTATTTAAACATTCATTTTTATTTAAAAAATTATTCGAAAAAAAAGTTTTTAAATATTCATATTTTCCAATGCTCATTTTTAAATAATAAATCTCACATTTTTTTCTTTCATTTTGTAAAAATAAACTATCTTTATAATCAAAATAAATACTATAAACTTTTCCTTTCAACAAAGGTAAAAATAAACTACTCATTCCGCCCCAAAATGAACTAACACTATAAAAATTTTTAATAACACTTTCTTTATTTTCAACTTCATAAACTTTAATATTAATATTATTTCCATCCTCATAATATGTATTTAATCTTAAAATATAGTCATCATCTTTAGGAATCGAAATATAAATTTCATCATATAAATCTATCATATTAAAAGAAATGTCTCCTTTATATTCAAAATAATTGTTGTTTAAAGAAAATAAAAAATTCAAATTTTTTGGAATTTTTTTTCCAATGCAATTGTATTGACTTATGAATTTTTTTACGTATTTTATTTTCAATTCACATGAAATTGGATAATTGTAAATATTATTGTCGTTTAATATGGAATTTTCGTTTATGTCTATTATTAATAATTCATAATTTCCTGGAGGAAGAATTGCTTCTAATGCGATTAAATTTTTTGATATTTTTTTTGATAAAATACATTTATTTTCATATAAACATGTTAAATTTTTTAAGGAATTTTTATTGTTTTTGTTTATTAAAAGAAAACGTAAACTTCCACCAAGAAGAAATTCAGTAAACATATGAATTTTAAAAAAATATTTTTTAACTGAAAATCTTTGTTCTATTTCTTCATTTTCTTCATTTGTATTATTATTATTTTCATTTGTATTATTATTATTTTCATTATTATTTTCATTATTTTCATTATTATTTTCTTTATTTTTTTCATTATATTCAACCGAATCAATTTCTTCACTTTCAGGAATATAAACATCAAAATATTTATAAACATTTATATTATATTTATTATAATATTCATTATCTATTTCAGTATTTATTTTATACGCATTTAAAGGTTTTTTATATTTCTTTTCAAACAATTCTTCTCCTTTTAATTTCAAATTCGTATATCTTAAATTATAAATAAAATCAAAAATATCTTTATTTAATAATTCTATATTTTTATTTTCTCTTTTTATATTTTCCAATCTATTTAAATAATGTTCATAATTTTCATACGAAAATTCAAATTGCATGTAAGGTTCATTACAAAAACTATCTTCATTAATAGTGTTTTTAATATCGATATTCATAAAATCTTCTTCAGGAATTACATTATAAATTTTTATATACAATTCACCTTGAAATAATTTATTTTTTTCATATATGTTATAATCAAATGGAATGTTACTAAAAGCAAAATTTTGTTCATTTACAACTGAATCTCCGTTTTTAAATAATAAATTTATTTTAATTCTTGCATGAATTGGTGTTATTTGAAGTTTTAATATTGATGGTGATGGAATGTTAATTTTCATTGTCATTGTTGGAAGGTCATCGTAATCAGTGAAATAAAAATAATTAAATGAATGAACTTTTTGAAGAAGTTGATAATTTGGGATTAAATTACTAAAATCGTTTGGGTAGTTTGCTACTTTATTGCAACTTAGAGATGATGTTAATTTTGGATAGATTAATAATATTGAAAATATGAATAAAAAAGAAATATTATTAAATTTAATGTATGACATTTTTAAATTTGGATATTATTAATTATTAATTTATTATTTATAAAAGTTTAAAACTTTAAAATTAATTTTTAAATAAATTTTTTTAGATTTCTATTAAAATTAATATAAAATTCATTTTAAAAGAAATTTAATGAAAAATTGTTTTTTTAAATATATTTTTAATAATTTCATATTATAAATATAAATTTAAAAATCAAATTAAAAATTAAAAAATAAAATTAAATTAAATAAACAACCATTTTATTTAATATTTGTTCTCGAATTCATAGGATATTTATATAAATGATGACATTTTGGACATTGCGTAGTGCTTTTTCCCATAGCTAATAATCTAGCACAAGTATGACAATTTCTATTTTTATATAAATATAAAGATCTTTCTAAAACTTTATCAACAAATTCACCAAGAATATCTTTTGTGCTTCCAACTTCATCATAAATTTCATGATTTGCCATTTGAGCTAAAACTTTATTTTCATAATTTTTATAATCATCATAATCATTAAAAGCTCTTTTATTTGTTTTATTATTACTTTTATTATAATTATTATTTTTATTTTTTGATTTATTATTTATTAAATATTTATTTGTTTTTTTTAAAGACTCATTTTCTCTTTTCATTAAAGCAATTTGATTTCTTAATTCATTTATTTGTTGCTTTTGTTGATAAATTGTATTTTCTTTTTCAGGATTTTGAATATAAATATCATTATTATAAGAAACATTTGATTTAGGAACATTTTTTTTCCTATTTAAACTATCATTTCTATAATATTTACTACTACCTGTATTATAAGGAATATTACTATTACTATTATTAATAAAACCATTCGAATCTTTACTTGAATTTATTACAGGTTTACTACTAATATTATTAGTAAATTGCTTAGAATAAATATGATTATCATTTTCATCATCAAATTGATATAAATTATTATTATTATTATTATTTTGATTATTAATATTATTTGAAAATTTATTATTATTATTTTTTACATAAGTTGGATAATTATTTTGATTTCTATTATAATTATTATATAATTTATTTGTGTCATTAAATTCACTGTAATTTTGACTTGATCCGCCTCTTTTTTGAGAATCGTTATTTTCGAATTTATTTGTTGTATAAAAATTGCTTGTTGTTTGACTAACTGAATTGCTTTGAAGATTATTATTATTATTATTAGGATGAAAATTCATTTGAGATCCGATCATATTATTTGTTGATACACTGTAATTTGTTTGGTTAAATTCATTATTAGGAAATTGATTATAATTATTATTATTATTGTTGTAATTTAGTTGATTTGAATCATTTGATTCAATTAAATTGTTATAAAATACGTTATTATTATTTCTCATGTTATTTGAATTTGTGTTTCGAAAACCATTTGATGAATGAATTGTATTATTATTAATATCATTATTAATATTATTATTATTATTATTATTAATATTATCATTAATATTATTATTATTATTAATATTATTATTATTTTGATAATTTCTTTGATTATTTTGAATATTTTTATTATTCACAATATGAGAAGTTGAATTCATATTATTATTATTATTATTATTTTTATTTTTTTTATTTTTACTTTGTTTAAATTGATTTGAATTATTAAAATTATTTTGTTGGCTATTTTTTAAAGAATTTGTATTTGAAGAATTGCTTTTCATTGTTTCAGTTAATTTACTATTTTTAAATAATTTATTCATATTAACATTAATATTATTATTATCATTATTATCATTAATATTTTGATTATTATTATTAAAATCACTCGTAATATAATTTTTACTCATTGTTATTTCTTTTCCAGAAATTTGATTATTATTATTATTATTAGAATTCGTATTATTAGAATCTGTATTAATAATTTCATTATTATTATTATTTTGTTCATTTTCTTCATTAATTTTATTATTATTTTGTTCATTGTAAGGATCTTGAATTAAATCAGATTTATTTTTTTTAGGATGATTTTGAATAGAATATTTTTTTAAAAATTCATCTTTATTTTTTAAATTCAAAGATTCAGATTTTCCTTCTTCATTTAAATTATTATTATTTTTAAAATTATTATCATAATTTACATTAGAAAAAATTGGAATTTTTTCCATGTCTTGTTTTATTTTTTTTAAAGTATTTTTTAAATTTTCATTTCCTTCATTAATTTTTTGAGTTAAATAATCTTCTTCATTTTTATTATATTCTTTCATTTTATAAAAAATTATATAACTATAATTTATATAAAATTTAAATATTAAATAATTAAAATGTCTTTTGGAATAATCAACGATTTATCTTCAAAATATTTAAAAATTAAAGAAATTTATAAAAAAAATAAAAATGATATGTTATCATCATTTGAAAGTTCAATGAAAGATTTAATAAGCGACAAAGGAAAAGATTCTTTATTAAATAATAATCAATATGAATTATCAATTTGGCATTTGCCTCCAAAATACATTGAAATGTATGATCAAACTAATGATTTATTTAAAGAATGTGAAATTTATTTTAATAAATTACAAGAAGAACAACAAAAAAAAATTATGCCTTCTTTTGATGAAAATGAAAATAAATTAATTGATAATAATATTGAAAAAATTACTCATAATTTAAATATGAAAATTAAAGATGTAAATAATTTAATTAAAAAAATAAAAAATTATTATGATAATAAATTAAATTTCCATGAAATTCAAATTAAAAATAATATTGTTCAAAATTTATTAAATAAAATTTCCGATTTTACACAAAATTTAAAAAATAATCAAGAAATTTATTTAAAAAAATTTCAAGAATTAAATAGTTCGGAATTAAAAAATAAAGATAATAACCAAATTTTAATTGAAGATAATAATAATAATAATAATATAAATTCAAATACAAATCAATTTTTTAATCAAAAACAAATTCAAAAAAACACATTAATTAAAGAAAGAAACAAAGAATTAAATTCGTTATTAAAAAATTTCTATGAAATTACTGATATTTTTAAAGATGCTCAAAAATTAGTTGTTGAACAAGGAACAATTTTAGATAGAATTGATTATAATATTGATAATTTACAAATAAATATTAATAAAGCAAAAGAAGAACTTATTAAAAACGAAAAATCAACAAGAAGCAAATGTGCAAAAAATGTAAATTTAACATTAATAATAATTAATTTTGTATTAGGTTTTTTAATAATATTAAAGTTTAAATAAAATATTATAATATTTATAAATAATATTATTTTTCTTAATTATTAATAATAAAAAAATTATTTATTATATAATGTGTCATTCATTTTTAATATTTTTATTTTATTGTTTGTATTTATTGCATTAATATAATTTAAATTATTAAATAAATTATCATATTTATCATTACTATTATAATTATTATTCATTTTAAAATTATTGTTCAAATATTGATAATTTTTATAATTATTATTATTATAATCATTCCTTTTCATTATTGTATTATTATTAATAATACTTTCATCTTCTGGTGTTGGAGGAGCATTAAAATCTTTGTAATTATTTATTATATTTCCATTAAAATATTTTTTTGGTGTTTTATAAGAAATTTTTTGTAAATTTTGATGATAATAATTATTATTATTATTATAATAATTATAATTTGAATTTAAATTTTCATTATAAAAATAAGGATAATTACTATTATATAAATAATTATAATAATATTCTTTATCTTTTTGAGATTTAATAAATAAAATTACTAAAATTAATGTTATTAATATTAAACTTAAAAAAAAAATTCCCATAAAAATTATAATTTTAAATTTTCAAAATAATTATTATTTTTCATAAAAATATTATTATTTAAATTAAATAAAATTTAAATAAATAAATAAAAATTTAAATTAAAAATCTTTTCTTTAATAAATAATAATACTAATAATTAATATATTTTATTCAGTTTTATTAGCATTCAATTCTTCTTTTAATTTATTATTTTCTTCCTTTAATTTATCATTTTCTAAAGTTAATTCTTTAACTTTATCTTCTAATTCTTTAACTTTACTTTCCAATAAATCTATTTTTTCTTTTTCACTTTGAGGTGCTTTAGGTTCTTCAACTTTTTTTTCAAATTGTTGAACTTGACTGACCCATTTATTCTCAATTTCAGTGATTTCTTTAACAATAGGGTCTTTATTTTGACCAGACAACCATTCTTCACAAGTTAAAGAAGGTTCACCTAAATAACAAAAAGGATATATATTAGGATCATATGCAGGATTTTTTTTAGGATAATAAAATGATAGATATTCAATATAATTATCAGAAGCTTTAGCAAAACGAACCAATTCACATTTGTTATAGTCCATGCATTTAGTTTCGAATAATGCATAAGCTGATGCTGGATTAGATGAAGCATAGTCATTGCAAGGTTTAATTGTTCCATCATTTAAATCATAGTAATGAATGTTACCTTCTCCTCTTCCTAAAATGAATAATAATTTATGTTCTTTTTCGAAACATGGAGTCATAACACCACTTTGATGGTCAACATCCATTTTTTGAACGGGTTTAAATTCACCTTCACCGGCTTTTCTTATGTCCCATAATTTCATTTCTCTAACATTAGATTGAGAAAAACCTGCAGTAACAATGAGATGTTCTGAAACAAAAGTTGATTTTTGTAATTTTGGACTATCGTGAGAATGAACATTAATTGTAGCTGTATTTTGACGAGGGTCAATGACATATAAAGATTTATCTTTACTAGTAGCACATAATAAACTACCATTGTAATTCCATTCACATGAAGTTGGATATTCTTTTAATTTAACATTACATAATGATTCAGCTTTTAACATATTCCATACTTGAACTGAACAATCAAATGATGCAGAGGCTATTACATCACTTACAACTGGATTGAATTGAACAAAACTTACTTTTTTTTGATGACCGGAATATGTTTGTAATTCAGTTTTTAAATCTTCTTTTAAAAGTTCTTTTGGAATTTCCCAAAATTTTACTTTCGAGTCATCGGATGCAGTAGCTAGTAAGTCACTTCTAAATGGAGAAAATTTAAGATCAACTACTGTTGATTTATGTCCTCTGATTAAAGGAATATTTGCGTTTGTTCTTGAAGGTGTATTTGCGTCAAATATTGCTACACATCCCCCTACTGAATTCCATGAAACAGCAAGAAAATTTGTGTTAACTGCTAATAAATTACCTTCTGCTGATGTGGTACATAAATCAATATCTAAAAACTTTTCTTTTTTTGGCTCTCCAAAAACATTTCTATATTTTGAGAAACTCATATTTTTTAAATAATAAAATTATAATTAAAGATTTTTTATATATTAATTATTTAATTTAAATAATATATTTTTTTTATATTTGTATTATAAACAAAAACAAAAATTATTTTATTTATTTATTATTATATAATTAAAATTGTTAAATGAATAATGATAATAATAATATTAATAAAAATGATGAAGATGATTATATTAAAAATAAAATAAATTCTGTATTTCAACCTTTAATATTACAAATGAGTTTAGAACAACCAAAAGAACCTATTAAATATATGATTGAATATTTAATGAAATTTTCTGGTCAACAACAAAATTCACAAATAATACAAAAAGAATATAAAAAACTTAAATCATTACAAAATAAAAAAAATAATAATAAAAATAATATATCAAAATAAATTTAATATCTCAAAAATATAATAATTAGATAATAATAATTTCATTTAATATAAATATTCAATTTTAATTAAAATCTAATATTTATTATTAAATATTTATTATGATTTCCAAATAGTTAAATAACCAGCATTATCTCCAACATATAATTGTGAATGAAAAGGTCTCCAAGCCAAACTTAAAATAGGATTAGTGCTTTTATTATTTATAGTCTTTTGAAGTGAACCATCTAATAAATTTATAACATATATATTACCTTTAGTACTTCCTACAGCAAAATATTTTTTATCAGTTGAAACGCTTATTTGACTTTCACAATATTGAGGAATCTTACTATCATTCACAGTATAAATAGCTTGATTTTTTCTTAAATCAAATAATTTCATAGAAAAATCTTTACTTAAAGTTAAAAATTGATTCTCACCTTTTAATATTTCTAATCTAATAACATTATCATCATGTAAATCAATAATTTGATCAGGCTTTTCATTTGAAGTCCAAACTCTTACAGTTCCATCCATATGACCACTTAGAATATAACTATCATCACTAGCAACACATAAACTATGACATGCAGAAGTGCAATTAAATTTTCTTGTTAATTTTAGCTGATTAAAATCCCATTCTCTTATTGTTCTATCACTACTACCTGTTAATCCTTTTTCTTGAGTATGTAAATTATAAACTGTATTAATATAATCAATATGACCAGTAAATGTTGTTAATAATTTACTATTTTTTAAATTCCATAATTTAGCTGTTTTATCTAAACTACCTGCAAATAATAATTGTTCTCCTCTATCAAAACATGCATCTGTAACTGAAGAAGCAAAACCACTAAAAACAGCTGCTTCTTGATTTTTAGATGTGTCTATTATTTTTATGAAATTATCTGCTCCAGTTGTGATTAAATTACTACCAAAACCATTAAAACATATTGATGTTATTGATTTATTATGGAATTTAAATTTATATTGTAATTTACTTGGAACTTCTACACTTTCAACACTTGTGTTCATGAATTGAGGAACATTTTTATTTATATTTTTTTCGAAATTAGTTTGAGAATCATTAAAATACATATCAGCTGCCTTTTTTTTTTGTTTAGCAGATTCAATTAATTCATTATATTCATTAATTTTTTCCATTTGATCATTTTGTAAAGATAATATTTTATTTGTTAATAATTTATTATCTATTAATAATTTATTTATACTTTCAGTTAATTTTTTAACATCATTTTCTAATTTAGAATTTTTTTTTTTTAAATCATTTATTATTTTTTCTTGCTCATTTGAAATTTTATCTAAATCTTTACAACGTTTATCAGTTGCTTCAAATCTTGTTTTAATTTCATTATATTTTTGTAAAGTTTCTTGATATTGATTTTTAGTTTTATTTAATTCATCATTTACTTCAAGATTTTTTTTTAATTGTTCTGTATATTGATTTTGATTTTCTTCAAATTTTTCTTTTAAATTTCTATTATCTTCTTGTAATTTTGAAAGACTTTTTTGTAACACTTTTTTATCTAAAGATTTTATTTGATCTTTTTCTAATTCTGAATATAAATAATTTTTCATATCTTTATCGCTATTATTTAAACGATAATCTAAATATTTTTTATAAAGTTTGTTATAATTTTCAATTATATTTATAAAAGCTTCACTACTTTTATTTTGTTCTAATAATTTATTATATAATTTATTTTTTAATTCTAATTGATTAGGTTCAATATTCATGTCATAAACAGATGTAAAATTTTGGTCAATATTTTGATTTATACTTATTTCAGGATTAATTGCATTTGATATAATATTTTCTTCAGACATTTTTATAAATTTAAATATCTATTTAATTTGATTAAACTATATAATATTAATAAAAAAAATTGATAATAATAAAATTATTTTTATAACTAATAATTTTATTAATAAAAAAAATATTAAAAAATTTATATATTTATTCAGTTGTTTAATAAATTTGATTAAATATTGATAAAAATAATTTAGTAATTTAAAATTGAAATAATATATATTTATTAAAGATATATATAAATAAATATTATTACATATGTTTTTTTATAATTTTCTAAAATAATTTTATATAAAAAATTTTTTTTATTTTTTTATTTAATTATATTTTGAATATTTTAAAAATATATATATTCTTATATTTATATATACTTTAAAGAATCTTTTTTATAATTTATAATTTATATAAAAATATTAATAAAAATATTAATAAAAATATATCAAAAAAATAATATCAACATATCAACATATTATAACAAAACCATAGATAAATAAATATAATAATTAAAAAAAATAATTCACTAAATTCATTAAATAATTCTGGGGCCAAAGATAACGAGAATTATAAATATTATAAAATGAATAGTAAAGAAGGATTAAATCAGCTAAATAATGGAAATATAATTAAGAACTAATCTGCAAGTGCTTTAAAAAATATTTCAAATCATGAAATTTCAATGATCCAAAATAAAAAAAGTTTAAATTTAAATTCATTAAGACATTTTTCTACTAACAACAATATGTCCACAAATACGAACAAAAATAATTGTAGTAAATCAAATCTCAATATTAATAATAGCACACAAAAAAATATTCATATAAATTATAACAGTAATGATATATAATAATAATAATATTAATAATAAAACAGGTACAGACGTTGCAAGAGATGCTGCTGATATAATTATTTTAGATGATAATTTTAATTCAATTGTACATGCAATTAAATGGGGTAGAAATAATTTCTCTTATTTCTACCAAAGAAGAGCAAAATCAAATATAAAAATAAGGAGACCATATTTTAATATAAACAACAAAATAAATAAAAATATAGCAAAAAATTTTAAATTAAAAAAAGCTATTAATTTTTCTTATAATAATAGTAACAGTAATATTAATAATGAAAAAATAAATCAAACAATTACTCCAAAAACTGTATACTTAAAAACGGAATATACTCCTACCATTAATATTCCTTCTCAGAAGTTAAATTTAAATATTAATAAAAAACTAAGAAAGAATAGAACTATATCAGTAAAAAAGAGAGTGTCACATATTTCTGATTCAGATAAAAAAAAAACACTGAGAGGAAAACTACGTTATTTGGTCAAAAATAATATTATATTATGTGAAAAAAAATTTAATCCTACGATGTTCACTGAAAGTATATCGAATGTTCATATAAAAGAATTTAAAAATAAATTTAGAAATTTAGATAATAGAAATAAAGTTGGTATTTTTACTAATAAATTTCCTTCTATATTAAATCAGGGAAATAAATTTTATACAAGATATTTTGATTACTTCATTAGTCCTGATGAATTGTTGAACAAAAATTTTACAAAAGAAGAAATATTTCAAATAAAAGCAGATCCTATATATTTTAATTTTGGAAATAATTTTAGTAATGTTAATTTTTTCAAAAAAAGAACTTTAAAAGAAACGTTAAACGAAGAAGAAAAAATAGGCCCCACTAAATTACTTGATGTTACCATGAAAAAAAGTTTAAAACAAACTAAAAAAAGAATACAAAAATATTTAAATTATTATACTTCAGTAATGGCAAGACAAGGACTAATTGGATAAAATAATTTTAAATATTTTAATTTTTTTTGAGATAGATATGTTCTTTATTGTTTTATATTAATTTAAGATAAAAAATATTAATTAAATCAAACAATATTTTTTTAACAATATAATTTTAGCATAATATTGCAATAATAATTTTATTATTTTTA
>JAEEGK010009227.1_pt1 | contig 23094 bp, 15 predicted proteins | sample 8958771 | NCBI WGS metagenome assembly JAEEGK01 (sample SAMN16246547, study PRJNA631951) | gut metagenome | biome: gut microbiome; feature: rumen; material: SC-attached | host: Bos | place: Iran: Karaj | collected 2018-10 | reverse complement strand
GCTTTGCAGCAGGCAACGATGTGTTGGTCAGCGAGTCTTTATCCAGATAAGGATAGGGATCGCGGGAGCCATGATAGCCATAGCCGCTGCTAATGTTGCTGGCGTGGAAGATGGTGCAGCGCTGGTGGTCGTTGACAGGGAGTCCATCGATTCCTGCGCTCTTGGTGTTCACCAGGTTGTTCTCCCAGATGGTGCGGTCGTAGTCTACGTGCAGGATGAGCAGTCCGTTGCCTGGCAATTCGGCATCCCATCCTTTCTGCTGACGATTCTCCAGCAGGTAATACTCGTCTTCCCAGTTATTGTTGCGAATGATGTATACCTCAGGAGCATCCTCCAGGGGTTGCATAGCCTCCACCGTCTGATTGTGATCCAGCGTCATGGGGATGACCCATCCGCAGGTGAGCTTGTCGAAACTGGAGAAGCCCGCAGGGCAGAAGCTGTCACCATTGTACGAACCACTGTCCATGAGCGACCAGTTACCCATGCCGAAGTTGCCACCATATTTGACATCGTACATATCAGGCAGTCCCAGGCAATGCGAGAACTCGTGGCAGATGGTGCCGATGCCCTCGATACCGCTGTACGAACGCTCATTGGCAACGGCATAGGTATCGATTTTCACCTCGTCCAGCTCCAGTACCTGACCATAGTCACTTTCCGACAGTTCCCATTCATGCGGCCAGATGGTGGCTGAGGCACCACCGTCGGCCTGGCCATAGCCGGCATAGATGCACATCACCTGATCGACCACACCATCACCGTCCCAGTCATAATCGTGGAAGTCCACCAGGCTGTCGACAGCCTGACAGGCAGCAGCCACCATCTCACCCGGACGGATATCAAAGTCGTCTGGCCCAGAGTCTTCTCCGTAGTATTTAAAGCCATTGGGCATCTGCACAGGTCCCATCACGTCGAACGTCAGTTCAAACTCGCCATACGACTGCGCCTTGAAATAGTCATAGACGGAACCACGGAAACGTCCCTGACTGAAACCCTCTTCATTGCAGATGCGGGTATAGAGCAGCGAGTCGTTGGCAGGCAGGAAGTGCGTATCGGAGAACTCGACAAGGATGATCAGGCCCTTCTTCTTGCCGGAATAATGCATGAAGTCGCCGATGGCATTGTGCCTGACACGACGCTGACGGCTGCTGGCAGCCTTCTTATGGCGAGCCTCGGCCATTCTGCGCAACTGAGTCATATCGGCCAAGGCGAAGGTGCCGTCAATCTCGCTCAACTGTCTGCCGTCTTCCGTCTGCCAGTAGCGCATGTGCTCGTCGCCCATCAGCTGGGCCTTCACCATTGTTCCGTTCAGGGGTAATGTCTGCCAGATTCCTTTCTTGGCAGGTATCGCAAGCGCGCCCAGGGTGAGCAGGGCCAGCGACAAGGTTGTCAGTATTCTCTTCATTATCTATTACGTAAGCATGAAACAGGGTGCAAAATTACGAAAAAAAATCCATTCTCATGCCTTTCTCCCCTATTTTTTCGCTGTAGGAGATCATTAAAGCGTCCCATCTTCAGCGTCCTCACACCTCATCTTCAGTGTCTCCAAAGCCCATCTTCAGTGCCCTCATAGCCCATCTTCAGCATCTTCGCAGCCCATCTTCAGCATCTTCATAGCCCACCTTGCAGATGCCGCATTGGCACTTTGAGCATCAAAGTAAGCCTCCCGTTAAAGTAAAACAACTTGTTTTACCTTTCAAAGTCATAGGTTTTGGTTACCAAAGTCAGCCACTTTCGAAGGTAAAACAACTTGTTTTACTTCATCAACCTATAGCCTTTCGTTCGCAAAGTCCGATACTTAGCAGTATTTAGTGCGCCAGGAAGAACCCGCAAACAGCCCTCTTTCATGTACCTTTACGTAGCTTTGCGATATAGTTGATAATGTCTGAAAACGCCTTCCCGGTAAAGACTGAAGAATAGCTCCTCAATCTTTCGCTCTATACGTATGGTGTTGTCTTATTCATACATAATATCGCAATAATCTATGCAAAAATAATGCTTTTCCTCAAATTTACAACTTTCTTTGAAGATTTTTGCCGAAAAAGAGAATAATCAGAGAAATATGTTGTATCTTTGCCATTGAAATATTTGATTCACCCTATAAAATGTTCATAGCGTATGGTAATATAACAACAGACATAAGACAGCGTCCACTTTTGATTCTTGTTTCAGATAATTGAGAAATTAGATGAAAAAGCCAAGAATTGAAGTAGATTGTTCATACCGCTCGGCGTGGGCATTTACTCGTTCAAGGTTATCCCCAATACCTCTGAAACATAGACGAAGTAATTTTCCACGTTTTTTTTGTATATTCATTGTTCAACATCTACTGATATGATTTACTTATCACACAATTCAAAAGACAAAGTTGTCGTTGAGCCGATTGCTTTGAAACTAAGGGAAATTTTGGGGGAAGACAAAGTCTTTTATGACTCATGGTCTATTCAACCTGGCGAAGGTATCATCGACAGGATGAATGAAGGCCTTTCTGCCTGCAAGGTGTTTTTCTTCTTTCTTTCGAGGAATAGCCTTGAAAGCTTTATGGTCAAGTTGGAGTGGCAAAATGCTGTGTATGCAATGACTCAAGGCAAAGTGAAGTTTGTTCCCGTACGATTGGATGATTGTAGCTTGCCACCAATAATTGCCCAGAACAAATACATAGACATTTATGAAAATGGATACGACAGGGCCCTGCTGAAAATAATTGAAGCTTCAAAGGGAGAGAACGTATTCAATCCTGACTTCAAGGACGTGAAGAATATCACCGCTAGACTTAATCCGTCATATGGAGAACACATAGAGGTGTCATTAGAAGCCAAGCATCATATTGTTCCTGCTACCAGATTCGTGTTCCTTTCCCAGGCAAAACAGAGTGATATATCATACGACAGCAGGGATATACTCTATAGGAAGATCGGCTATATGGAGAACTTCACGAAAATAAATGATGAGTGCATGTTAAATGCCTTTATGATTGACTTTTGCAAACCGCTCGTGCCAGGTTTCCCTCTCTACGCAGATTTCAATTCTCTAATTGGACATCCATTCTCAATAGTCTTTGTTTACCATGAGATAAAACTAGGAACATGGGAAAGGGTTGAAATAAATTAAATAATCAATAGATATTTGGGGTAAATTGGGGTAATTCACATAATTAAAAATATGAAGAAAATATTATTATTGTTAGTAATTATATTGTTGCCAATGGTGACATGGGCAGATGCTGTGGAAATCGATGGTATCTACTACAATTTGATTTCAAAGGTTAAAACAGCCGAAGTGACAAGTAATCCTAATAAGTACACTGGAACTGTTGTTATTCCGGAATCTGTAACTTATGAGGGCGAGAAATACGATGTTAAAACAATTGGTTACAGTGCTTTTTTTTATTGCAGTAGTCTGATTTCTGTCACTATCCCCAGTTCCATTTTGACCATTAAACAGGCTGCCTTCCAAAGCTGCAGCAATCTAACCTCTTTCACCATCCCTAATTCTGTCACTAACATTGAGGGGTGGACTTTCTCTCGTTGCAGCAGATTGACATCTATCACCATCCCCAATTCCGTTTTAACTATCGGAGAAAATGCTTTTGCTGGGTGTACCAGCCTTGATTCTATAACTATCCCCAACTCCATCACAGGTATTGCAAGTCATATGTTCGATGGCTGTACTGGCCTTACCTCCATTACCATACCCAATTCTGTAACGTCTATTGGATCTTATGCTTTTAATGGCTGTACTGGTTTAACTTCCATTACCATACCCAATTCTGTAACGTCTACTGGAGAACATGTTTTCTCTGGTTGTACTGGTCTGACTTCTGTAACCATCCCAAATTCTATAACTTCCATCAGTAGTTGTGCTTTCTCTGGTTGTAGTAATTTGTCCTCCGTCACCATACCCAATTCCGTTCGGTACATTGAGTCTGGTGCTTTTGAGATGTGTAGTGCTTTAACCACAGTATCCATTGGAAGTGGAGTAAAAAATATTTATAGTTATGCTTTTTACTTATGTCCCGAATTGACAAATGTCTTTTGTTATGCTGAGTCAGTACCTCGTACTGATAACGATATTTTTAAGGATTCTTACATTGAATATGCTACACTGCATGTACCAGAACAGTCTATCAACTCATATCAATTAACAGAGCCATGGGTATATTTTAAAAACATTATAAAGCTCGACATACTGAAGTATGCATTAACCTATATGATAGATGGGGAAGTGTATAAAACATATGAGATTGAAGAAGGGGAAGCCATTACTCCAGAACCTGCCCCCACGAAAGAAGGATATACTTTCAGTGGCTGGAGTGAGATTCCTGAGACGATGCCAGCCCATGACGTAACTGTGACAGGTTATTTTACACAAAGCGCAGTTGAGCGATGTGCCACTCCCACCATTGCATATAATAATGGCAAATTGTCATTCTATTGTGATACGGAAGGTGCGACATTCAGTTATCGAATCTCAATACCCACTTCTTTTGAGAGCGAGGGCGAGGAAGTGAACCTGCCAACCCAATATGCTATCACGGTCATTGCCAAGAAGGATGGGTATCTCGATTCCGACCCTGTGACTCAAGAGATTGACGTTCGAGGCCTGACAGGCGATATGAATGGTGATGGAAAAATCAGCATCACAGATGCAGTCACCATTGTGAATACGATCCTAGGGGTAAGTCAAGAGAGTCAGAATCCATAGAAATTCGGGAGGCCACTACTGCAAATTATTAGAGTGGCCTCCCGAAATGTTCATGGTGTGGCTTTGGCTTAGCCGATGAACAAGCGGAAATCGAAAGGCCAATCTGTTTCATTTTGACCCCGAAATTGATTTCGCGGATCAGAAGAACCGTCCCTATGATTCGTTAGGGAAATCCATTTCCCTAACATACTTTTTCAGTTCATATTACTCTATACCCGTTCCTTTTAATTCTTTGCGGCCGAAGGTAGGCTGCATCTAGGAAAAATCAAAGAAAAATGGGATTTTTCTTTGTTTTTCGCTCAATTTACACTACCTTTGCACCATAAATAGTGACAAGATGGAAAAACAGACGAACAATACCAACGAAGAGGCGCTGCAGGCATGGATGGCCTGCTATGGCGGCGAGCAGCAACTCGTGGAAAAGCTGGTTGCGATGGACCAGGATGCCAGTGATGCCGTGACATCTGAGCAGACGTGCCGACTGCTGAGCCACTTGCACAAGCTGGAGCCCGATACACCGCTGATGCAGAGCACCCGTCCACAGGTGACTGAGGTGCGCCCGCAAGTGCTGGAATGTGACGTGGTGCGGTTCCAGAACAATCGCGAGAAATGGGTGGCACTGGTAGGTCTGCTGGATGGCTATCCCTACGAGATCTTCACTGGTCTGCAGGACGACGAGGAAGGCATCATGCTGCCCAAGTCGGTGAGCAAGGGAAAAATCATCAAGCAGGTGGCAGCCGACGGCTCGAAACGCTACGACTTCCAGTTCGAGAACACTCGAGGCTATAAGATCACCGTTGAGGGGCTTTCTGAGAAGTTCAACCCCGAATACTGGAACTATGCCAAGCTCATCTCAGGCGTACTGCGCTACCGTATGCCCATCGAGCACGTCATACGACTCGTGGCATCGCTGCAGTTGAAGGACGAGAGCATCAACACCTGGAAGAACGGTGTGGAGCGCGCTCTGAAGAAGTACCTGCCAGGACAGGCTGACAAGTCAGACACAGGCGACACGGCCGATACCGCCAGCACGACTGATCTATGACATTGCAGAGCAGCACCATATTCATCGACCAGCTGCACCTCTACGCTTTCCACGGCGTGATGGAGCAGGAAAGGCGCGTGGGAGCAGAATACACAGTCTACGCGCGCGTACATTATAATATTAAAGAGGCCCTCAACTCCGACGATGTGGCCGACACGCTGAACTATGCCGAGCTATGCGCCATCGTAAAAGAGCAGATGGCACAGCCTTCCAAGCTGCTGGAGCATGTGGCAGGACGCATCTGCAAGGCAATCTTCGATCGCTTTCCACAGGCCACAGCCGTTGACCTGAAGCTCACCAAGCTAAACCCGCCCATGGGAGCCGACTGCAGCGGCGCCGGCGTGGAAGTACACTTCACCAATGATTAGAGAGAAACAACCATATATGCCAAGACGGATACTATTCATCATCATGCTCCTCTGCTGCTGCCTGACCATAGCAGTAGCAGCCGACAAGAAGTTCACCCTCGTCATCGATGCCGGACACGGAGGCAAGGACGGAGGCGCCTGTGCCAATCGTGCCAAAGAGAAAGACATCAACCTCAGCGTGGCGCTGGCTTTCGGCAAATATGTGGAGCAGAATTGTCCTGACGTAAAGGTGCTCTACACCCGCAAGACTGATGTCTTCGTTCCTCTGCACGGACGCGCTGACTTTGCCAACAAGAACAAAGCCGACGTGTTCATCTCGATTCACACCAATTCAGTGGAGCGTGGCACCAGCATCCGAGGCATGGAGACCTACACTATGGGTATGCGGCGCTCAGACGAGAAACGCAGCGCCGCCATGCGCGAGAACGAGGTCATCCTCATCGAGAGCGACTATAAGCAGCACTATGCCGGCTTCGATCCCAAATCGCCTGAGAGCTACATCATCTTCGACATCGTCAACGAGACTAACATGGCTGAAAGCGTAGAGCTGGCACAGCTCATCCAGAAGAACGTCTGCTCCACGGCAGGAAGACCCAACAAAGGCGTGAAGCAGGATGCGTTCCTCGTGCTCCGCGAAACGTCGATGCCCGCCTGTCTCATCGAGCTGGGCTATATCACTACCCCCTCTGAAGCCACCTATCTCACCAACAAAACCAATGTCGACGCGATGGCCCGAGGCATCTATCAGGCTTTCGTGGCTTATAAGAACAAGCGTACTCAGACGACATCTCCCACACAGCCTGTGCAGCCTGCACAGCAAGAGCGTCCCACTCAGCCCGTGCAACAAGAACAGCCTGCTGTAGAAGAACGACCCGCCGAGGCTCCTGCTCAGCAGCCAGAAGTCCAACAACCTGCCACGGCAGATGCCGGCAGTGCTCCTGTGTTCAAGGTGCAGATCCTGGCCAGCGACCGTCAGCTGCGTGCCAATGACCGCCAGCTGAAAGGTCTCAGCGGCGTGGACTCATACAAGGAAGGCAACCTGTGGAAGTATACTGTAGGCGCATCGACCAACTATCAGGAGATATACCAGCTGCGCAAGGATGTGCTCAGCAAGTTCCCTCAGGCATTCATCATCGCCTTCAAGAACGGAGAGCGAGTGGATGCTGCCGAAGCATTGAAGGAATATCGTCGTAACAACAATCGATAAACACCATGAAGTTCTTTACCAAGGAAGTAAAAATCGCACTCGTGGCCATCGTGGCCATCGTGGTGCTGTTCATAGGAATGCAGTTTCTCAAGGGGATGTCACTGTTCTCTTCAAACGACATCTACTACGTCGACTTCGACAATGTCAGCGGACTGTCGGCATCCAGCCCCATCTATGCCAACGGCTATCGCGTGGGAGTAGTACAGCGCATTGAGTTCGACTACGACCACCCGGGTCATATCGTGGCTGCCGTCGACATCGACCCCAAGCTAAGGCTTACCGAAGGTTCGAAGGCAGAGATAGCCAGCGACTTCCTGGGCAATGTCAAGCTCGAGCTGCACCTGGGCGATGTCAACGGCAAGCTGTTGGCCAAAGGCGACACCATCGAGGGAAACATGCAGGCAGGACTGATGACCAAAGCAGCGGAGATGATTCCCCAAGTAGAGCAGATGCTGCCTAAGCTCGACTCTATCCTGATGAATATCAACACGCTGGTGTCAGATCCAGCTCTTGCAGGAACTATGCACAATGCTGAGCAAATCACTGCCAGCCTCAATGCTACTGCCCGCCAGCTGAATCAGCTCACGGCACAGATGAACAAAAGGATGCCTGTAATGATGGGTAAAGCCGACAGCGTGCTCGCCAACACGCAGACGCTGACTGGCAACCTGGCACAGGTAGACCTCGATGCCACAATGAAGAAGGTGGATGCCACGCTGGCCAATGTCCAGCAAATCACTGCCACTCTCAACAATCCCAACGGCACTGTGGGCATGCTCTTTAACGACGCACAGCTCTACAAAAACCTTAACGCCACCATGCGCGACGTTGACTCACTGCTAGTTGACTTCAAACAGCATCCCAGACGCTATATCAATGTGTCCGTATTTGGTAAAAAAGAGAAGTAATTTTAATTTCGTCTAAATAATCAACGCACTTGAAAGCCTTATTAGAGAATTCAGAAACAATTGAAATACAAATTGTTGCGATTCTGCAAGAGGCCATTCTATCGAAAAAACGTGAAACACTATAATTAGCGTAAAGATAATAAGTTACGGGGTTTGTAAACACAGTCGGTATTTTCAGACAATTTGCATAGTTCGTTTTTTTTTGCGACCTTTGCACTCGAAAATAATCTAAAACTGATGCAAAAGAGTCATAAAGCCCTCTGGGACGACTGTCTCCGCAAGATCAGGCAGAACGTAACAGAGCAAATATACAAAACGTGGTTCGAGCCCATTGTCTTCGAAAGCTACGATGAGCAGCAGAAGACAGTGCTCGTTCAGGTTCCAAGTCAGTACGTCTACGAGTACTTGGAGCAGTACTACGTGCGTCTGTTGGCTTGGGCTCTCAACACCAGTTTCAACGATAACGTCAAGCTGGCCTATCGCCTTGTGGTCGATAGCGAGAATGGCAAGATGGTGCAGGTAGAGGGCGACCGTCCCTCCAGCATCGACAGCCCTGAGCCCGCTACGCGTGCTAATCAGTCGCCCACCGTTCTCGATGCAGCAATGCCTCAGCAACTCAACCCCCAGCTTGATCCGAAGAAGACGTTCGAGAACTTCATTGAGGGTGATTCCAACAAGCTGCCACGCACGGTGGGCATTACTATCGCTGAGCATCCAGGGAAGTCTACGTTCAATCCTTTTTTTGTGTTCGGACCTTCCGGCTGCGGCAAGACCCATCTCATCAATGCTATCGGCGTAGAATGCAAACGGTTGTTCCCCAAGCGTCGCGTGCTTTATGTATCGGCACGCCTCTTCCAGGTGCAGTTCACTGATGCCAGCCGACAGAATACTGTCAACGATTTCATCAGTTTCTACCAGACCATCGACGTGCTCATCATCGACGATGTGCAGGAATGGGCTACCGCCGAGAGAACTGTCGCCACCTTCTTCCACATCTTCGACCACCTCTTCCGTCTGGGCAAGCAGATCATCCTGGCCAGCGACCGTCCACCTGTAGACCTCAACTGGCTCAAGGACCGCATGCTCACACGTTTCTCCTGCGGACTCATTGCAGAATTGGAAAAGCCTAATGAACAGCTTTGCATCGACATTCTCAATGCGAAGTGCCGTCGTGACGGTCTGAAGATCCCTGCCGATGTCATTCAGTATATCGCACATACAGCCAATGGATCGGTGCGCGATCTGGAGGGCGTGGTCAACTCGCTCATGGCCTACTCCATCGTCTATAACTCTGCCATCGACATGCATTTGGCCGAGCGTATCATTAAGCGTGCAGTGAAGATCGACAATCATCCGCTGACCATCGACGACATTCTCGAGACCGTATGCAACCATTTTGGTGTCTCTCAGCAAAATGTCTTCAGTAAGAGCCGCAAACGTCAGTTGGTACAGGTCAGGCAAATAAGTATGTACCTCGCGCAGAAATACACCAAGATGCCCGCTGCACGCATCGGACAGCTGATTGGAGGGCGCGACCACTCCACCGTGCTGCACAGCTGCTCAGCAGTAGAGCAGCGCCTGAAGGTGGACAAAGCCTTCATGAACGAAATCAGCAGCATCGAGAACTCATTCAAGCTGAAGCAGTAAAGAGCTTCGGCTTTTTTTATTGTTTTTTCACAAAAAAAGTCTCGTTTCCCATGCAAGATTTTGCCTGTTCCGTTGTTTACTAAGAAAAAAGCATTGCATTATGAATAGAAAACACCTGTTTATATGGTTGGTCTGCCTGATAGGCCTGACAGCTTTTGTCGCCTGCTCGGATGGAGGCGATACAGAATACTTCTATAATCTACCGGAGGAATACGAGAGTCCCAAGGACTCTACCGACTCTACTAACACCGATGCCCAAAATGTCGTCTTAGAACGATTGACCTATAACGGAACGTGGAGCTTCTGCGTTGGCAACAAGACCCAGCGTTCAGAGGTGAGTGCCCCTGTCATCTACCTTCCTCAAGGCAACATGCTCACCCTGTATCGCATGCCCAACGACCTGATCAGGCAGATGGCTGGCTGGGAGGGAACGGTCACCGAATACCTGCAATACGACTATGCCTACGAGACACGCCTTCACGAGAAAGGCTATACAACCACTTCGAAAGTGTATGCCTTTAGCCAGTTCAACGTCAGCTACGTCTTCCAACACGAGGATCAGCGGCACGTCATTAATTTGGTGCTGGATAACACCTCGGAGATGATCTTCGACACCTATACCGAGGCTATCACGCTGGTGATGGTTGTCAAGGAGGTCTATCTCGACGAAAAGCTGGTGGCTACCAACCCTGGCTACCTGATGCTGGAAGGCTCACAACCCACGAAAGAAGTTCATGTTGTTAGAATAGACTGAAAGCGTGGACACCGAGAAACGGCTACTGGCACGTATTCATGAGGGCGACCGCAAGGCTCAGCAGGAGCTCTTTCATCGCTTTGCAGGCACAGCAATGGCTGTTGCTATGCGTTATGTGGCCAACCGGGAGAACGCCCGCGACGTGCTGCAGGACTCGTTCGTCAAGGTATTCTCGCACATCAGCGACTTCGAGCCCAAAGGCGAAGGCACCCTGAAAGCCTGGGTGATGCGCGTGGTGAGCAACGAGGCCATCAACTGGATGCGCCAGCGACAACGGATCAGCTTCACGGAGATCAGCGAAGACCCGCCCGACGAAGAGCCCGACATTGGCAACATCAGCATGGAGGTGCTTCAACACATGATCGAACAACTGCCTGAAGGCTACCGAGTCGTTTTCAACCTCTACGTGTTTGAGCAAAAGAGCCATCAAGAAATAGCCTCCCTACTGGGCATCAAGGAGAACAGCTCAGCCTCGCAGTTCCTAAGAGCGAAACGGATGCTTGCCCGAAAAATTCAACAATATCAACAACAACAGCTATGAAGCAACAAGACTGGACAGATGAACTTCGCCAACGACTCTCCGATTACGAAGAGCCAGTGCCCGAAGGCCTGTGGGACGACATCGAGCAGCGCATTCAGCGTCGCCCTCGTCTGGTGGTGCTTCGTCGCTGGATGGCAGGAGCAGCAGCCGTGGCCTTGCTGCTCGTGGGAGGATGGCAGCTGCTGAGTCCCTCTGATGGCATAGAATCAACGGCTGAGGAGGCTCTATTGGCACAGGCTGAGGATATGGAAAGCCCTGAACCACCCTCTTCGAACGTGACGCAGCAGGAAGCAACTGCCAGCGCCACAAGTACTGCCCTACCCGAGCATCGGACTCTTTCGACTCAACGAGGGGGAACGACTGAGACCACGCCTGTGGCTACACCTTCGCAGGAGACCACTCAACAGGACGTATCTTCGCAGGAAACCACTCAGCAGGACGCATCTTCGCAGGAAACCACTCGACAGGACGCACCTTCGCAGGAGACCACCCGACAGGAAACACCTTCACAGGAAACCACTCAACAGGAGACACAATCGCAGGAAACCACTCAACAGCAAGAAACGGCTCCTACCGGCAACAACGGCACCAGGGTGAATCCTACCAACCAGCGTGTCGAACCCACGCGCAGGCTGCCTCGAAAAGCCATCAGAAGCCCCTTCTCACTCCAGCTGCACGCTACCAACCTGATGGCCTACAACAGCGGAACCTCGCAGACAGAACCCATGCTGATGAACCGCGCGTATATGGGTCCTGCATCGTCGGCACTGGCTCGCACGGCTCCCGTCTACCTGTCGAACCACGAAGACAAATACGAACACCACATGCCTCTCACCGTAGGTCTCTCCCTCCGCCTGCCCATCGACGAGCAATGGTGGCTCAATAGTGGCATCAACTACTCGCGCGTTACCTCCACGTTCACCCATCAAATGGGCTCCATCACTCAGGTCAACGACCAGCGCCTACACTATCTGGGCGTGCCCCTCATGGTTGGCTACTCCTTCTGGCAGAAGCCATCGCTGAAAGCATACGTCAGCACAGGAGCAGAAGCCCAGTACAACCTGAAGGCTGAAGTTGACAACGGACATCTGAATCGCGACCGCATGCAGTTCTCGCTGCTAGGCTCGGCAGGCATAGAGTATACGTTCTTACCACAACTCAGCATCTATGTCCAGCCGGGCCTTCGCTACTATCCTGACAACGGCAGCCACGTGCAGAACATCTTCAAGGAGCGTCCGTTGCAGTTCGACCTTCAGCTGGGCATACGCTACTCCCTGAGATAAGCTTTGCGGCCTTTCGATAATAAAAAATCTTAAAACCGCCAGTATTTCAAGATTTTGAAGTACCTTTGCACTCAAATATCGCAGTAAGCTATGACTAGATTATATAGTGCAATCGTAATGCTGCTGGCTATCCTGTCATCCAGCGCCAGTGCAGGTAATCTTGATGACATACGTGAGGCACTGCAAAATGCCTGCACGTCGCAGACTCAGGAAAAGGTATACCTGCATACCGACAACCAGTGCTACTTCGTGGGCGACACCCTTTGGTACAAAGCCTACGTCGTCCGAGCCGACAATCTGCAGCCGACTGACATGAGCCGACTGCTCTATGTCGAGCTGCTCTCGCCCGACGGACTGCTGGTCGAGCGCCAGACCATCATCGTCAGTCCCAAAGGCTACACCTGCGGCCAGTTTGCCCTCACCGACTCGCTCTACTCAGGCTACTACGAGCTGCGCGCCTACACCCGATGGATGCTCAACTTCAACGTGCGCGAACATTATTATCGCACGGATGAGACCTGGTGGTTCTACAACAAAAAGATGGCTGCCGACTACTTCCGTGTCTGGGACGGTCTCTACTCACGCGTGCTGCCTATCTATAGCAAGCCCGACACGAAGGGCGACTACGACTCACGGCGCATGTATCAGCGCCCCAAGACTCGACTGCCACGCCAGAAGAAGGACGACCTCGTTGTGACATTCTATCCTGAAGGCGGTCACCTCATCGAAGGGGTCGAAAACCGCGTAGCCTTCGATATCACTGACCAACATGGTGAGGCTGTCAATATCAAGGGCACCGTCACTGCCGAGGGACAGCAGCCCTTCGACATCCAGACAGAGTATATGGGACGTGGATCGTTCACCGTTACCCCCACCAACAAACGGATGAAGGCAACATTCACCTGGCGCGATAAAGAGTGGGATATACGCCTGCCCAAATCAGAAGAGCAGGGAGCTGCCTTCCGTCTAGAAGGCAAACGTCTGACCATCCTCGCCAGCAACCTGCCACAAGACAAGGACTATGCTGTGAGCATCCTCTGCCGGGGATCGCTGAAGCACTTCGAACAGGTAAGTCTCAACAGCCCCTCCACCACCATTGAGCTGCCCCTTGAGAAACTGCCCTCAGGCGTAGCTGACGTGACATTGTTCGACAGCGACGGGCAGATTCTGGCCGACCGCCTGCTATTCGTCAACAATCATGAGCACGACAAGGCGCTCATCACCACAACCATCCAGAAGAGCAAGACCTTTGCTCCCTACGAGCGCATCGAACTGCCCATTCAGCTGGAAGGTGTCAGCGAGCCCATGAACTTCTCGCTGTCCATCCGCGACAGCTATACCGATGAGCCCACATACGACAACGGCAACCTGATGACCGACCTGCTGCTATCGAGCGAGCTGCGAGGCTTCATCGCCTACCCAGCTCATTACTTCGAAGCCGATGACGACCTTCATCGTCGACACCTCGACCTGCTGATGATGGTCCAGGGATGGCGCAAGTACAAATGGCAAGAGCTGGCAGAGGGCGATCGCGAGATGCGCTACCAACCCGAGCAGACGCTTACTGTCGAAGGAGCCGTCTACAAGATGCTGAACCTCACCCCAGTAGAGCCCGATGAAGTCAGCGCCTGGCAGGATGGTGTAGGCATGCGGGCCAGAAAGACTAACCAGGACGAGGAATACGTCGACCCATGGGCAGAGACCGAAGCCGGCGACGGCATCGAGACAATCAGCGCCACCAGTGGCTTCGACGACATCAACCCCTACGCCGATGACATCGAGTTTACCTCCCTAGACAGGGCCAACGACCACCTGGGTGTGAATCACGGCAACCTGAAACGCGAAGTACTCGTTGAAGCCGAGATCTCTGTCGACGGCGAATATGCAGGTTCCATTCAGAAGACACAGGGCGGACGATTCGTCTTTGAGATTCCTCCCTTCTATGGCATGGCCTACCTCAACATGAAAGCCTACAAGGTTCAGGACTCCATCCGCAAGAACATGTCGTCACGCTCTGATGCGAAGATTCTCGATGAGGATGCCTTCCCCGACTTCTACATCAAGCGCGACCTGTTCTATCCCATGTACACCCACGACTACACGTTCTACGAGAAGCACCAGCCTGAAATCGACTTCGAGCTGTACATCGACACAGTGTCAGACTGGTCGATGGAAAACGACGTACACATGATTCAGAACGTCAACGTGCAGGGACGTCGTCGTGGGCGTCGTGCTGTCGACTGGAAGAAGCCTGCCTTCGTCATGGATGCCTACGACCTCTACAACGACGTCACCGACCGAGGGCTTAGCTTCGGCAAGCTCGACATGCGACAGTTCCCCGTGCAGGTGTGCAAATATCTCTTCGGCAACATGAACCGCCCCGTCTCCTACAATGTTGACGGACGACTGGAGGGTGCCACTTACTATCGCAACTATTCGCCACTGATAAGCGATGGAGAAGCGGAGGAAGCCGGGTTCTTCCGTGCTAACCGCACCTCTCAGTATATGTACGAACAGCTGAAGCTCAAGCGCCTGCAGGACATCCGTATATTCACTGACTTTGAGCCTCGCACTGAAGACTCGCTGATGGTATACGAGAGTCACTCGCCCGATGCTATCGTCGACATGGTGCTCATTCCAAATAACGGCGTACAGCCCACCTTCCGCGACCGTCACATCGTGTTACGAGGCATCAACATGGCCGAAAGCTTCTACAGCCCAGACTATAGCGATCGGCATCCTTCGGAGCCCACCGACTATCGTCGCACACTCTATTGGAATCCCAATGCAAAGTGCGATGACGAGGGACGCTTTACAGCTACCTTCTACAACAACAGCAAAGAGACGCGCATAACAATGACCGCCGCTGGAATAAGCAGCGACGGCCGATTGATGCACAGCAAATAAGCTATCTTTATTTCACCAGACGCTTGCGCCCGTTGGTGACGTAAACGCCTTGACGGGGCTGGCCTTCCAAAGGCCGGCCCTGCAGGTCGTAGACGGATTCACGGACAGCCGACGACTCGATGTCGCGGATTGATGTCGGGTCGACCACGTGGAACACGATGGTATCGTTCAGCACCTCCTTGTTCATTCCTGCCAGACGCACCACGAAGCGATAGTCGCCTGCCACCGTGGGAGTTCCCTTGACCGTCAGCGACTTACCGTCCTCTGCCTTCGTTCGTTCGAAACCCTCAGGATCGGAATAGGTGCGCGAGCCATCAGGAAGGTAGCAGGCCAGGAAGCTCACGGTCGAGGCATAGCGCCAACCAGAGGTGAACGTCATCTCTTGGCCCAGCAGTCCCTCCACAGTCTTTTCTTCATTCAGCAACCTTGGCATCATAGCATCGGGCAGGTAGTAGCCCAGGTGCGGCGGCTGGTTGTAGGCCACATTCTGCCAGCAGATGCCCATACGATAGGTATGGTCATGCATCAGCGTAGGCAAGCGGTAGTTTGAGAGCATGTTTGTCGTGAAGATGTTGATGGTGGCATTGTCCGTACCCGACCAAAGGATGATCTCCTCACGCCAGTCGCCCAGGATGTCGGCCTGCAGACAAGGTGTCTTCTTGGTGGAGTTGCACGTCTGCGACGAGTTATAGTCATAAGGGTTCTTGCCGTTGATGAAGAGACGGCTGGTGCCATTGCCATTCCACTTGTCAATCTGGTTGCCGTCGAGCAGTTCATCCTGCAGGTCACCATCCCAGTAGATGCGGAAGTTCATGGATGTCGATCCTGTCGAGGCCACATTGCCTGTGACAGCGCTTCGCTGCTGACGGTCGTTGGCTGAGCTGAAGTAGGAGCCACGATGGCTGGCATCGAGCTGTGCAGCCATTCCTCGCCCATTATCTCCGCCACCCGTTGCACTGAACAATATCTCACCCGTAGCAGCATCGTGGAGGTCCCAGCCATACTTGCCTCCCTCGTGAATCTGGAAGACTTCCAATCCAGGACGATCAGGATTGTGGTCGGCCACATGGATGGCATCGCCGTGTCCGAAGCCTGTGCCATAGAGCAGACGTCCGTCATTGTCGAGTGCAGCCGATCCCCAGACGATCTCATCGCAGCCGTCGCCGTCGACATCGGCTATCGACATATTGTGGTTGCCGTTCTGATACATCGTGCCGCTGCCTGAGCCGCTGGTGGCCTTGCAGCCGGTATAGGCCTTGCTCGTACGTGAGCCGTCCTCTTTATAGGTGTAGAGCGTATAGCTGGAGCCTGCCTTGTGCTGGCTCAGCCACTTCTGATGTATCTGCTCGCCATCGAAGGTCACAGCCCAGATGAAAGCATAGTCGTAGTATCCTCGGCAGAAGATACCGCTGGCTGGTTTGTCAGGACCATCGAGGAACGCCACACCTGCCAGGAATCGCTCACCACGATTGCCATAGGATCCTGTGTCATTCTTGCCGCCCACACCCCAGTTCACTGAGCCGTCGGCAGCTCCTCCATAGGTCATATTACGGTTGGGATTATAGAACACGGTATGCACAGCCTCGCCAGTCTCGCCTTTGAACACGGTGAGCCACTCCTGACCGCCAGTGATGCGGCCGTCGCCGCTGCGATAGACAGCATTTGCATTGACGGACTTGATGGTCTCCTCTGTCGCAACCTGATTCACAGGGTTAGCCTTGCCGTCGAGCGAGCCAGGACCCGTCTTGCACATCATCTCCACACGTCCGTCGCCATCGAAATCATACACCATGAACTGTGTGTAGTGGGCTCCTGCACGGATGTTACGTCCCAGGTCGATGCGCCAAAGTTTAGTGCCGTCGAGCTTGTAGCAGTCAATGAACACGTTGTCAGTGATGCCACCCTGCGAATTGTCCTTCGACGTAGAGGGATCCCACTTTACGAACAGCTCGTACTGCCCGTCACCATCGACATCACCCACTGACATATCGTTGGGCGAATAGTTGCCACCCTGAGCTCCTGTGGCAGGCCGGTCGAGCTTGATGGGGTTGTAAACCTGCTCCCAGGCCTTCACTTCAGCCGACGTCTCTACTACCTCACCATTGACCTTTGTCACCACCTGATAGGTAGCGCCTTTCGCACCAGTCAGGTCCTGATAGCAGGTGGCATACTGGTCTTTAGAGATGGTCACACCGTCGCGTATGACGTCGAATGTCACCAGATCCTCATTATCAGTGCCCAGCATGCGCCAGCTGACGAAATTGCCCTTGTTGCTGGCAGAGGGGAGGGCCACTACGCCACGATCCAGCTTCTCCATCTGGCTCACGGGCGTATTCTGGGCCGTCAGCTGACTCACGGTCAGCAGGCAGACCATCATTGTCATTACGGTTTTCTTCATAAGTTGTTAGTTGTCTTGTAGTTTGATTATTTATCCTTCACCATTATCAGGGCCGACTGAGCACCCACGCTCACCTCTGATCCGCTGACCTGTCCGAGGCCCTGCTCATTGATCTGTCCGTCACGACAGACCACAGTATACTGTCCTTCAGGCACCTCCACCTTCACGGCTTTCTTGTTGGCATTGAGCACGACGACGATGTTCTTCCAGCTGTCGCCAGGGACATCGGTGAGTGTGAAGCCCACCAGACAGTCCTTCGGCTCCATGAACTGCAGATGCTTTCTGACCAGCTCGGCCTCGCCCAAACGGAAGGCAGGATGAGCCTTACGCAGGGCAATCAGACGCTTGTAGTACTCAAACAGCTGTGGATAGCGCTCCTTGTTGGTCCAGTCGAGTTGGTTGATGGAATCAGGCGACTCAAACGAGTTGTGCACGCCCTGCTTCGTACGCAGCAGTTCCTCGCCACTGAGCATGAAGGGCACACCCTGCGAAGTGAACACTGCCGTCTGTGCCAACATATCGAGACGCAGCAAAGCTGTCTCCGTGAGACCAGGAATGCTGGCCTTGAGACGGTCGACCAGACACATGTCATCGTGACAGCTCACATAAGCCATCATCTGCGTAGGCTCCAGAGCATAGGGCTCGTCGCTGTAGTTCACCTTGGTGTAATCCACCTGCGGATGTTCCACCATACCTGCGATGCCAGCCATCAGACTCATCTCTTCGCCAGGAATGCCTGCCAGGAAAGCGCCCTTGGTATCGTCGCTGAAGGGACCACGCAGGGCATCGCGCATGTCGTCGCTGAAGGCAGCGATGCGAGGCATCTGACGGATGTTGGCCTTCACGCCCAGCTGCTCCGTAGGTAGTGCGCACTGGCCTGCGCTCCATCCCTCACCATATATAAAGATGTGTGGGTCGATGGCATCCACAGCTGCACGGATCTCGTTCATCGTCTCAATATCGTGGCAACCCATCAGGTCGAAGCGGAAGCCGTCGATGTGATACTCGTTGATCCAGTACTTCACGCTCTCAATCATAAACCGTCGCATCATGGGCTGTTCCGAGGCCGTCTCATTGCCACAGCCGGAGCCGTTGGAGTCGCCACGATAGTAGTACTCAGGATAGGTGCGCTGGAAGTTGGAATGCTCCTTGTCGTAGGTATGGTTGTACACCACGTCGAGCACCACGCCGATGCCCGCCCGATGCAGAGCCTGTACCATCTGCTTGAACTCGCGGATGCGGCAGAGAGGATCGGCAGGATCAGTCGAATAGGAGCCCTCAGGCACGTTGTAGTTCACAGGGTCATAGCCCCAGTTGTATTGCGGCTTTTGCAGTTGGAGCTCGTCCACCGACCCATAGTCGTAGCTCGGCAGGATATGCACAGCGTTGACGCCCAGCTCCTGCAGGTGACTGATGGCCCACGGCTCCGTCAGCGCCAGGAATTTTCCTTTGTACACAGCATCAGGACGGTTGACGGAGAAGTCGCGATGATGCATCTCGTAGACCACCCAGTCGGCCTCACGCTCCTGACGCGCCCCCTTGTCCTCGGCCCAGCCTTCAGGGTCGGCATCCTTCATGTCGACCACCACGCCCGCCTTGCCGTTAATCGTCACAGCCCTGGCGAAGACACCTGGCGACTCCTGTCCGTTGACCACAAACACATACGGCTGCCCCTTACGGTCGCCCTTAGCAGTAACCGTCCAGATACTGTCCTTCAGCGTCATGGGCAGGCGGTCCACCCCCACCCTGACATAGCACTCCGCATCCTTGGGAGCAAACAGTTTGAACACTGTCTCGCTAGGCGAGTATGTCATCTCGTCGAAGCAGAACGCTGTGTCCTGCTTTCCTCCTTCGCAGCCCATCACCAGAGCCACCATTCCAGCCATCAATAATCGCTTCATTGGTTAGTTAATTGATTTGTTCGTTTGCAAAGATACAACATATTTCTCATTCCGCCAAATCTTTGCAGTGAAAAATGGTCATCATTCACAGATTCACAATTCACAGTTTATTTTTCAAGGGGTACCCTCCTGAAGATAGAGATAATTATCTATATAATTATATATATATTAATATTTATATAAATATATTAACACTTCCTGCTCAGGTTTTATCCCCCAGGGGCTCGAAAAAAAAACTGTGAATTGTGAATCTGTGAATGACAAGTCACATCAGCCCTCGCCCCCATCTTTTCCCCCCTCCATCCAGCCCATCACGTACGAGCATCACGCTCGTTGCGGACGGATCGCTCGCTCGTTGCGGACGGACCATACGCTCGTTGCGGACGGACCACACGCTCGTTGCGGACGGACCATACGCTCGTTACGTATGAGCGAACCCCCTTTCGAGTCTCCCCTATCAACGCAATCAGGGCGCACCAACAAAGGATGCGCCCTGAATGCTATCGAATATAATAATGTACGCGCGAAAGTGGACTAGAACAAATCGTCGTCATCATCTTCCCAGACATTTCTGCGACGGCGAGAGTCACCAGTTGTAGGAACTTCACCTTCTCCCGGAGTGATACCTGCATCACCGCCTACGTTCGAAACATTATTAAGCAGTGACTGAATCTGAATGTTGGTAATATCAATGGCAGGAGCCAAATATGCTTTTTTCTTCATAATCTTTCTGTTATTAAAAAGTTCTACTTCATCTATGGTTCTCTTACTTCAGCACAACCTTCTTGCCATTCTGGATGAAGATGCCCTTCTGAGCGTTCTTCACCTCCTGACCATTCAGATTGTAAAGCTTGCCATTGTTTACAGTTGCTGTGTCGATAGCATCGATGCCTGTCTCCTCTCCGTCGATAACGAGGCGAGCCTCACCAGCGGTCTTTGCTTTCAGATAAGCACGGGTACCAGCAAGGGTAGTAGCACCTGTTGACTTCCACAGCTTATTAGAGCCAATGAAGTAGTCGCCTGCAGCAACAGTTGTTGAAGCAACAGTTGTTCCTGCAAAGTCAAAGTTTGTGCCCTCAATAGTTGGCGTGCCTGCTACGATAGTACGACCAGCAATAGTATAGCTAGTACCAGCGGTAGAAGTCTTCAGCAGCACGGGCTTGTTAGCTGAGATAGCAGGAGTACTCATCGTATTGAAGTTGATTGTAGACTGGCCTGCTACGTTTGTATTAGGAACTTCCGAGAACTCAGCAATAGCGACATCATCACCAAAGGCAGCCTTTAGGTCAGCCTCATTCATTGAGAACGGCAACCAAATGGTATTCCAGACATCGGCTTTGATAGTACGTGTTAGAGTCACATCGCCAGCACCTTCCTGAGTTGTATCATATTCTGCATCTTCGCTGATAACAAAGGTCTGCGAAGGAACCTTGAAGAGCTCTACATAGCCAATACCCATCCAGTTACGCGTATTACCATTCAGAGTCTTCAGACCGATCTTTACCTCCTGATCTTCGCTATTGACGAAAGAAAGGGTCTGCTGAGTAAGTTTTGTAGCAGTTACACATGAGCCCTCAGTGTCGTTTGCATAGAAATATACTCCATTGACAGTTGAACTTGTATTTTGATCTTCTGCAAAGGCATAACAAGACATTGAGAATGTTCCCTTTGGAAGGGTAACTGCATTGTAGAGAGCAAATTTTCCAGAAGCCTTGGCTGGACTTGACCAATACTCATAGAAGTAGCTCTTGTCACCATTTGTCTTGCTATCGTTAACCATTACCTGACTGTTTCCATCAGGTTCTTCACTAGCCCAACCAGCAGCAGGTTTCCATGTTTCAAAACCTGTCAGATCAGGATTAGTCATCAAGAATGTACAGTCGAACTTTGCACCATCGCCTTTAGGATTAGCAGCAAAGACGTAAGTTGTCATAGCGGTCTTAAGTGTAGAGGTGGCAGTAGCGATGCCTTCAGAAGTGGTAGCAGCCTCAGCAGCGGATGCCTGGGCGCTGATAGCAGAAGAAAGTGTGCCGTTAGCCTCACTGTTGTCGTTGCCAACTGCAACGAGGGCATCGGCTAATCCCTTCATAGTTAGCCAAGCAGCATAAGGTTCTACCAATAGGTCGGCAGCTGCATAAAGTGCCTGCACTGCGGAAATGGCAGCGAGCAGCTCGTCAACATCGCTATATGTCTGATTGTAATTGGCAACATCTGTTTGCAGAGCCGTAAAGGCAGCAGATGGAATCTTGCCTTCATAGTCACTCACCTGGTCAAGCAGAGTAGTGAGAGCAGCAGCGACATCACCACAGAAATAGAGTTTTAAATTGTCGAAGTGAATCCAGTTGGCGGTACCTTCTGCAGTCTTACCTGCGGTGATAGTAAGATCTTCGTTATCGCTGAGCACATAGCCTGCGGTAAGGTCTGCAGTTGTGGAAGAGCCGTTGACAGTCTTGCCATTCAGGTCGATATACGTACCGTCACCACCTACATTTGCCGTCAACTTATAATAACCTGCAGGAAGACCGGAAATGGTCTGGCTCATGCTGCGGGCGGTCAATGCTCCATTTCCCTGCCATTTCTCACCGTAGTGAAGACCTGTTTTGAATGATTGATCATTAATCTGAGCCCCGAAAGCGCCATCTTCTGACAGAGTCCAACCACTCATGTCGCGGTACTCAAAACCTGAATTGGTAATGTATCCCGTCACATCAAAAGGTGAGTCCATCGTAGCAAGTTCGTCGGTTTTAATCAACTCAAACTTTCCGAGTATCATCCATGACTTTGTTATCTCGGTGTTGAAAGTACCATAGACACCTATTTCTATCTCTGTGTCATCTTCAGCTATAGTAAAATCAAGTGTATTACGGTACATTTTACTATCGAAGCAAACAGCACCTTCAGCCTGGCTATTGGCATATCCAGCAGCTTTGATGCTGCCTAGGGTCTTTACGAGCACCTGATTGTCACCAGCTTTCAAGTATGCACGCGATGTAGAGGCGTCAGTGTCATAGTTCTGTCCCTCACGGAAGAACGAGTAGTTAACGAGTGTGTAGTTACCCTTCGGAAGAGTAATCTTCTGAGTCAGGCTGTACTCACTCTTTTCAACCGAACTCCATCCCTCATAGCACTCCGTGGCATAGCCTACAGTATTGTAACTTTTGTAATCTTTGCCGCCTATCTTAATGGTTCCATTACCGCTGACTGGCGTATTAAAGTTCACATTTGTCCAGCCTGTAAGGCTCGACAGTGTAGCATTCGTGATGTACTGAGCCGTAACATCCTTTTGTGCATTCACCACACTACTCCCTCCCAGCAAGGCGAGGGCAGCCAAAAAGAGTTTAAGTTTTCTCATAAATAATAATAAGTTAAAATTGTTGTAGTTAATTAATTGGGTGCAAAGTTACTACATTTTTGGAGACTGAGCAAAAGGT
>JAEEGK010009226.1_pt1 | contig 23095 bp, 21 predicted proteins | sample 8958771 | NCBI WGS metagenome assembly JAEEGK01 (sample SAMN16246547, study PRJNA631951) | gut metagenome | biome: gut microbiome; feature: rumen; material: SC-attached | host: Bos | place: Iran: Karaj | collected 2018-10 | reverse complement strand
TCCCTTAACTTTAGGAGCTCGGCAGGGGTGAATCGAGCAAAACGATCCAGTGGATCGTTTTGCCAAGAGGGGGAGCCTGCGATAGAGGCTCCCCCTAGGCGAATCGCCCTGCGATTCGCGATCTCTGGACTTTAGCGACAGACTGGTGCAGGATCTTCGGATCCTGCTTTTTTTGTCAGGGCTTGCTTTTTTTTGCATCCTGTGGTATAATCATACATATTGTGTGATATGCAGAATATCAAACCAAACTGACGAAAGGATCTCTTATCATGGCTGACAAACAGAAATCAGAATCAAAGCGCGGCGGCTTCGGCTCAAAGCTCGGGTTTATCCTTGCGGCGGCAGGGTCGGCAGTCGGGCTCGGAAACATCTGGCGTTTTCCGTATCTCGCAGCAAAATACGGCGGCGGCTTCTTTCTTCTTGTCTATCTCATCTTCGCGGTGACCTTCGGCTTCTCGCTGATGCTTACGGAAATCGCGATCGGGCGGCGCACGGGCAAAAGCGTGGTCGGCGCTTACAGGGAGGTACACAAGGGCTTTGCGGGGCTCGGCTGGCTTGCGATGATCATTCCCGCATTGATTTTGCCCTATTACTGCGTCATCGGCGGCTGGGTGTTGAAATATATGGTCACGTTCCTGACAGGCGGCGGTGCCGATGCGGCAACCGCGACCTATCAGACTGCTGACCCGGGTGTCACGCTCAATTTCTTCACAAACTTCATCAGCCATGTCGGTGAGCCGACAGGATACTTCATTATTTATGTGCTGCTCGGTGCGGTGGTCGTCATGCTCGGTGTGGAAAAGGGCATTGAGAAGGTGAGCAAGTTCCTGATGCCGGTGCTGTTCCTGCTGATTGTTGCAATCGCAGTGTATACCCTGACGCTGGACGGCGCAGGCGCGGGTGTGAAATATTATCTCCTGCCTGATTTCACCGATTTCTCGGCGGGCAAGCTCTTCAAGACCGTTGCGGCGGCAGTCGGACAGCTCTTCTACTCTATGTCGATTGCGATGGGCATTATGGTGACCTACGGCTCCTATATGCGCAAGGATGACCCGCTGGAAAGCTCTGTGCGCAATATCGAGGTCTTTGATACAGCAGTTGCATTTCTCGCAGGACTGATCATCGTTCCGGCGGTGTTCATCTTCTCAAACGGCGATGCAGAAGCACTCAACAAGGGACCGAGCCTCATGTTCGTGACGATGCCGCAGGTGTTCCGTACAATGCCCGCCGGACAGGTGATCGGCGCGCTGTTCTTCATTCTGGTGACGCTCGCTGCCCTGACCTCCTCGATCTCGCTGATGGAGGTCGTCACGGCTGTTGTGATCGAGAAGTTCCGTGTGAAGCGCATGTGGGCATCGGTGATCGTCATTGTGATCACGCTGCTGCTCGGGCTGCTCTCCGTTTTCGGTTACAGCATCTGGTCGGATGTGACGCTGATGAAGATGCAGATTCTTGATTTCTTTGACTTCATCACGAATAACATCATGATGCCGATTCTCGCATTCCTCACATGTATCATGATCGGCTATGTCGTCAAGACCAAATATGTCGAGGATGAGGTGCTCTTCGGTGAGGATCGCTTCCGCTCGGTGAAGATGTACCGCATTATGATCAAGTTTATCTGCCCCGTTTGCATGATCCTGATTCTGCTGACGCCGTTTATCACGGATATCTGAACTCGCGGGAGCCGGACGCCATTTTGCGTGTCCGGCTCCTCTTTTGCGTAAATGCGTAAATAATCGGTGCCGGACTCTTGCTTTTTTCCTATATATATGGTATAATAAGCTGTTGTCTGCGTCTGACAGGCAGCCGTATTCTCAAAGAAGGAGTATTATCTATGTGGCAATCCATCCTCTCCGGCATTGAAAAGGTCAACGATGTGCTGAACGGCATCGTCTGGGGCTGGCCGGTCATTATCCTGATCCTCGGCACGGGTCTCCTGCTGACGCTCCGCACAAGGTTTCTTCAGGTCTCGCATTTCCGCGATTCGCTGAATTCGACGATTATCCCGGCGCTCAGGAGCATCGGCAAGAAGAAGGACAAGCGCGACCGCATGAAATCGGTCTCACAGTTTGAGGCGTTCTCGACGGCAATCTCCGGCACGGTCGGCACAGGCAATATCATCGGCGTCGTGTCCGCGATTCTGACGGGCGGTCCGGGTGCTGTGTTCTGGATGTGGATTTCCGCATTTTTCGGCATGGTGACAAATTATTCCGAGAATGTGCTCGGTCTCTATTTCCGCAGGAAGGACCGGCACGGCAATCTCTCCGGCGGTGCGTTCTATTACATCGCAAACGGCATGAAGCAGAAGTGGCTCGGATACTGCGCTGCGGTGTTCTGCGTGTTTGCGGCGATCGGCATGAGCGGCGTGCAGACAAACAAGATCTCCGGCACGGTCTCGGAGGCGCTTGCCAATGTCATGACGATCGGCAATCAGGAGACGGCGCGTCTCATCATCGGCATCTGTGTCGCTGTGATTACGGCACTGATCGTACTCGGCGGCATCCAGCGCATCGGTAAGGTCGCTTCGATGCTCGTGCCGTTCATGTCGCTCTTGTTCATTGTCATGTCTCTGACCGCGATCATCATGCATATCGGCAATATCCCGCACGCATTTGCGCTGATTTTCACCAAAGCGTTCAATTTCCGTGCAGCGGGCGGCGGCATCCTCGGCTATACCTTCGCGACTGTCATCAAAAAGGGTATGGCTCGCGGTGTCTTCTCAAACGAAGCAGGTCTCGGTTCCTCTGTTATCGCGCATTCCGCATCGGAGACCCGTGAGCCCGTGAAGCAGGGGCTCTGGGGCGTGTTTGAGGTGTTCTTCGATACCTTTATCATCTGCACGCTGACCTCTCTCATGTTCCTCACGACCTTCGATACCTCTGAGCTGTCTGCGGAGATGGAGGATACCGCGATGTCCATGTCGATGTTCTCGACGAACTTCGGCGGCTTCGGGACGGCAGTCTTCTCCGTGATTCTCCCGCTCTTTGCCTTCACAACGATCATCGCATGGTCGTATTACGGTGAGAAGGCAGTGGAATTCTGCTTTGGCTGGCTGAACGAGAAACAGCGCCGTGCAGCCGTAACCGGGTTCAAGGTGATCTACATCGTGCTGATCGCTGTCTCCGCTACGATCCACAGTGAGCTCATCTGGGCGATTGACGATACCTTCAACGGCCTGATGGCGGTCCCGAACCTCATCTGTCTGATTGCGCTGAGCGGACTGGTCGCGAAAATTACCAGGAATTACTTTGATCGCAGGAAAGGCGCGGATATTGAGCCGATGCTTTCCGCGTATCCGGAAATGAATGAGGAATTCCGGCAGGATCTCCTCACCGAAAATGAGAATATGCAGTGATGCTCTGAGCCGCCCTGTGCAATGCAGGGCGGTTTTCAGATTCATTACAGTGCGGTGACAATTCTGCGGTTTTGTTGACTTGCAGCCGCTTTTGTGCTAAAATAGAAGCAGATAGAAAACAGCAGTTCCGGCGTTCTGATGCCGGGGCTGTGTCTGCGTTTATGTGTTTCAGGGGAAATATCATGCAGGAAGGGACGTTCAGATTATGCAAAAAGTAAAGCGGACAGCAGTCATTCTGGCGGCGGGCACACTGCTGCTCTCTGCGGGCTGCGCTGACAAGAGCTCTGTGGACACACTGGAGCAGGTGACCACAACGGCAGCGGCGGAGACAACACAGGATACGACTGCCGAAACAACAGCTGTGAGCACCTCCACGACGAAGAAAACAACTGCCGCGACCACATCCACGACCGGCACAACCACCTCCGTGTCTGTCACAACCGGCACCGGCTCCGCATCAAACGGCAGCGGGCAGCAGGGCAGCAGCGGCGGCTCCGGCGGAAACGGCGGAAACGGCGGCAACGGTCAGCAGGGAAACAGCGGCAACGGTCAGCAGGGCAGCAGTCAGCAGCGCGATACGCAGCCTGAGCTTCAGGCGCTTTCCAATTGTTATGCTGCTGGTTATATCAACTGGGCTTTCCCGGCCGGCGGCAGTAATGTTGTGGTGATCACCTCAGACTATAACAATGGCAAGGGGCCTGTCTGTAATGTCTATGATATACAGAAGGATCAGGCTGTCTCGTCCTTTTCATTCAGAGACGAATATGATGCACCGATCGGTGTGAACAGGGCCGGCGAACTTGTTTGCTCCTGCCCTGAAGGCCGTACCGTGCGGTATTATAATCTCATGACGGGTACGCTTCGGACGGTTACTTTCGGAACGCCGCAGGATGAGATTTACGGCGAACTCTCTTATGATTACGGAACCGATGCCGTCTACTCGAATGAGGGTGACTCGATCTTCCGCATCACGAACACAGGGAAGAAGGAGAAGGTCTGTACCTACAATGATCCTCTGTCATATGCGCTGCTGAGGGATTCAGTCAACAGCATTCAATATGTGCGCGACTTTTCAAATGACGATGCAACGGGCTACGATCTGACCGGGATCTCGCTGGCAGACGGAAAAATAGTCAGCCATATCCCGCTTCATGCAGACGAATATAAGGCCGCAGGCAAATATCTGCTCGGGTATTTTACGAAATATAACAATGAGACTGAACGGCTCGATGTCAACTGCTATGTGATTGACTCTGTGAGCGGACGGGAGATCAAGCGGTATTATATCGGTCATTCCTCCGCAGATATGGTCACTGACCCGCGCACGAATTATGCTGTGCAGGTCGTCCGAAGTGATATGAATTATGCTCCGACAGGCTTCCGCTTCTGCAATCCGACGGCGGGCACCTATGAGGAACTCGGAATCAATCTGAAGTCGGCGGAAGGGGGCACGGCATGCTATCTGCATGATTGCCGCAAGTGGGTCGTTGCTGTGACGGAATCTGTCGGCGGTAAGACACGCACCCGTCTGCTGACGGTCGATCCTGAGATTGCGAAGTTCGATCAGACATATCCTCCGGCTGCGAATCTGAAAAGCGATGCGCCGCCGCTCGGCGCTGCCTATGCCGCAAACCGCGCAAAGGCTGACAAGATCGAGCAGGATCTCGGCATCCGTATCCTGATCGGCAATGAAGTGCGCCGCACGACAAACACCAGCTATGATCTTGTTTCCACGGAGGATACCTCCTATAATACCGGCTATATCGCGGGATGCAACGATCAGCAGATGCTTTCCAGCGGGCTTGATTTTCTGCGTAAGGAGCTTTCCCGCTATCCCGAAGGCTTCCTTGAGAAGTTCCGCGCGAAGAACGGCGCAGGCGGTCTCCGCATTCTGATCACGCTCGACCTTCCGCCGCTTGATCCGAACAGCAATTTCTCCGCGGGCGGCGTGCAGTTCAAGACCGGCGCGTGGTATGACATCGCGATCAATCTGTTCATGCTGCAATATGAGGATGCCTCGATCCATCATGAGATGTGGCATGCGGTGGAATATGTCATGAGCGACAACGGCGCAAACATGGATTATGACACCTGGATGGCGATGAACCCGCCCGGCCTGCAGTATGACTCCATCGAGGATTACGGCTCTGACGACAGCAAGTGGCAGTATATCCTTTACAGTACCGAAGATCCGTATTTTGCGCGCATTTACGGCACAGCAAACGATCGTGAGGACCGTGCGACGATCACAGAACAGATTTTTATGCCGTATTATGTGGATGAAACGGACCGCAATGAAACGCACAGCTATGATTATCTGATGCGGTATCCGCATATGAAAGCGAAAATCCAGTATATGGAGCAGGTACTCACGGATTACTACGGTTATGTTTACTGGAAAAAGATGCTGGGTGTCCAGTGATGCGGCACCGGTGCGGAACGGCTGCTGCAATGGCGGCATGCGGGCTCATGTGCTTCCGCGCATCCGCGGCGGACACGGGCTTTCTTCTCGGTGACCTGAACTGCGACGGCTTGCTGTCCTTGTCTGATCTGGTGACATGCTGTGAACTGCTCGCGGAGCAGCCGGGCACTGCCGTGACGGCAGCCGGTATCGAAAACGCCGATCTTGACCGTGACGGCGTACTGTCGCTTTCCGATGCACGTCAGATTTCTGTACTGCTGCGTACAGCGCCCTATGATCTGTTCGCGGATTATCAGGCATGGGCAGAAACAGTCGGTTACCGCACCGGCTTGCTGACGCCGCAGGATCCGGCGGGCATCAATCAGGATTCTTTCCGTACGCTTCCGGAGGATCCCGCATATCGCTCCGGGCGTATCGTGATCGGAGACAGCCGCTGCTGTCAGCTCGGCATCTTCGGGCAGCGTACCGGACGCAGAGATTTTGCTGTGTTTGCCGTCTGGGGCGGGCATTACGGCAGAGATGTCTATATTCTCGGAGATGATATTTTTGCTGAGGTGCAGGCATGCTTTGCCGAACAGATCCGTGCGTGCGGTTCCTGTGAGATTGCCCTCTTTGCGACAGTGAATTATTATAATTTACGAAACGGGCAGAATGCGGATCATATCGCAGCCGCGGTCGCTGCTGCCGAACGGCTCTGCGCCATGCGCGTGACCTGTGACGGCATGACCTATGCGCCGCATCTCACCGTGATCGGCTTTGACGGCTGCCGCAGAACAGGGGATCTTTACGGTACGCCGCAGGAGGTCTTCAACCGCTTTGTGCAGGATTACAACAATGCGCTGCGGGCTGCCTGCGCGGAAAGCGCTGTGCTCTCCGCCGCGGGGACGGCGTTTGCCGCTGTGCCTGAGCTGACCGGAGAAGATACCGGTTTTATCGACGACGGGCTGCATTACAGCGATGCCGCGCTGCACAGGCTTACCAGCTTTCTGATCTCATAAGACTGAGCGGGAGCTCCCATTGATCGGGTGCTCCCGCTTTCTGTATATCACTCTTGTATGAAAATGCGCCCGGGGTTTTGAATTCTTTTTGCAAATTCGTGAGAGCACGCTGATCAGGTCGTAAAAATGCCGCGTATTTGCGACAATTCTTTCCGTTTGACTATTGCTTTTTTTCTGAAAAAATGGTATACTGATTAGGAATACGGATAAAGGTGGAGTCGTATATGCCCGACGGGATGCTGCGGCAGGAGCTTGCCATGCTTGGCATTCGCTCGCTGTTTCTCAATATTGCTGCGTATCTTGTCAGCGTGATCATTCTCGGGGCGACACTCTCCTTTGCGCTCGGGCTTCTGCTCGGGACGGCTGTGCTCTTTCTGACGCTGCTGCTGTTACAGGCAAGCGTGAAGCGCATGGCGGAGGATGCAAGGCATTCCGGCACAACAAGTCAGCGGCGGTATTTACTCTATTACGCGCTGCGGCTTCTGGTGTTCGGGCTCGCGTTCGGCACTGCACTCGTGCTGCGCGAATGGCTGCATCCCGCCGCAGTCGCGATCCCGATGCTCTACCCGCGCCTCATATATACGGCGGGTGCGCTCGTTCAGAGATCCGATTCATCATCCTTCGGCAAAAAGAGGTGATACATAGCTTTGGCAGTTCCACATTTCCTGACAGGTCCCGAGGAGCTGGAGGTATCTGGCGCGAAGATCATTGCGTCCCTGAAGATCGGCAGCTTTACGCTGAATTTCACGGAGACGATTGTGCTCGAATGGATCGTGATTGCCGTGATCCTGGGTCTCGCGGCGTTTCTGACGCGCGGGCTTCGCGTCAAGGCAGTCAGCAAGCGGCAGGTCATTGCAGAGATGGCAGTGGAAGCAATTACGAATCTTGTCCGCGATACGATGGGTGCGCGCTGGCTCTGGTTCACGCCCTATGTCGCGACGGTCTTTTGCTTCTCGATCTTCGGCAGCCTGATCAGCCTGCTCGGTCTGAAAGCCGTGACATCCGACTTTTCCGTGCTGCTGACCTGGGCAGCGGTGACATTTGTGATCATTACTGCGACGAAGATCAAATACGGCGGCATCGGCGGCTATCTCAAGGGCTTTGCCGACCCGATTCCGGTCATGCTCCCGATCAACATCCTGAGTGAGGTCGCGACCCCGACCGCAATGGCACTCCGTCATTTCGGCAACATCGCAGGCGGCGGCATCATTATGGCGCTGGTCTATTACGGCCTTGCGAATGTCAGCCGTATGATCGGTCTGGATGTCCCGATCTTTACAGTCGGTATCCCCGCAGTGCTCTCGCTGTATTTTGACCTGTTCTCTGACTTTATGCAGGCATTTATCTTTATCATGCTGATGATGGTGTTTATCAGCAATGCCGGACCCGCAGACGATGCGGCGGAAGGCACTTCATAACCGTTATATTTTTAGGAGGTATATAAACTATGGATATGAGTGAAGCTATTGTGCTGTGCGGCTCCGCAGTCGGTGCGGGTCTCGCAATGATCGCCGGTATCGGACCCGGTATCGGTGAAGGCTACGCTGTCGGTAAGGCGTGCGAGGCGATTGCACGGCAGCCCGAGGCATCCGGCGCTGTGACAAGAACCATGTTCGTCGGCTGCGCAGTTGCAGAGTCGACCGGTATCTACGGTTTGATCATCGCACTGCTCCTGATCTTCCTCAAGCCGTTCACCTGATCGTGCACAGAGAGGAATATCAAACAGAAAGGCTGATATAGCATGGGATTTTTGTCCATTGATACCGGCACGATTCTCTTCACGCTGCTCAATACGCTGATTCTGTTTCTCGGCCTGAAGCACTTTCTCTTCAAGCCCGTGCAGAAGATTCTGAGCGAGCGGCAGGCGGCAGTTGACCGGACTTTGCAGGATGCCGAGGATGCGCGTACACGCGCAGAAGCGGCTGAGACAGAGTATCAGGAAAAGCTCACCGCTGCACAGGAGGAATCTGCCGAGATCGTCCGCAGAGCAACCAGAACTGCGCAGCAGCGCTCTGAGGAGATTATTGCCGGTGCGAAAGCGGATGCCGCAAACATCCGGCAGCAGAATGAGGATGAGCTCCGGCGTGAAAGACGCAGAGCGCAGATTGAGCTGCGTTCTGAGGTCGCAGGGCTCGCAGTATCGGTCGCTGAGAAGGTGGTCGAGCGCGAGATCAATCCCGCGGATCACGCAAGGCTGATCGACGAGTTTATTGAGTCAGTGGGTGATGCAGAGTGAGCGCAGGTTCTGAGATCGCAACAGTGTATGCGAATGCACTGTTTTCGCTGGCACGCGAGGAGGGCGATTCTGTTTTGCAGGAGACACGCTCCGATCTGCGTGAGATGGCTGTGCTGTTTTCGCTGTATCCCGACCTGACGCGGCTGCTCTCTCTCCCGACGCTCTCTGTGTCCGAGAAGACGGGCATTGCCGAAAAGATCTTCGGGACTGGGGGGCTTGCCGTCCGGCTGCTCTTTCTGCTGATCGACCACGGGCGCGTGCCCTTTCTCGGTGAGATCGCAGATGTGTTTGACCGCGAAATGATGGCGTATCAGGATACCGAACAGGTATCTGTCACCACGGCGGTCGCGCTGACACCGGAGCAGCTTCAGAAGCTCGAACGCGCCTTGCAGGAGAAGCTCCGCAAGACTGTGCGCATCAAAGAGCACATTGACCGCAGCATTCTGGGCGGCGTCATTGTGCAGTACGGCGATACCCGGATCGACAACAGCTTGAAATTTCGGCTGGACGCGCTGCGTGAGCGGCTTTCATAATTCCGTCCGGCAATAAGAAGGTGTATCATGAATTTAAGACCAGATGAGATCACCGGCATCATCAAGGAGCAGCTTCGCAGTTACGAGACGAAGCTCAATCTTGCCGATGTCGGCACGGTGATCACGGTCGGAGACGGCATTGCGAATATCCACGGGCTGGAGCAGTGCATGTCCGGCGAGCTGCTGGAATTTGAAGGCGGCGTCTCGGGTATGGCACTGAACCTTGAGCATGATTTTGTGGGTGCGGTTCTGCTCGGCTCCGATCAGAATATCAGAGAGGGCACATCCGTGCGCAGAACAAAGCGCATCGTGTCCGTGCCGGTCGGCGAGGAGCTGCTCGGCAGAGTTGTCAATGCGCTCGGTGAGCCGATCGACGGCAGGGGACCCATCCCGACCACTGAGACGATGCCGATCGAGAAGATTGCGCCCGGCATCATTACAAGAAAATCCGTTCACGAGCCGCTGCAAACCGGCATCAAGGCGATCGACTCCATGATTCCGATCGGCAGAGGGCAGCGTGAGCTCATCATCGGCGACCGTCAGACCGGTAAGACGACCATTGCCCTCGATACAATCATGAATCAGAAGGGCAAGGATGTCATCTGCATCTATGTCGCGATCGGACAGAAGCGCTCGACAGTTGCAAGTGTCGTGGAGACGCTGACGAAAGCTGACGCGATGAAGTATACGATTGTTGTCTCCGCGACGGCATCGGAGCTCGCACCGCTGCAATACATTGCGCCGTATTCCGGCTGCACGATGGGTGAATATTTCACCGACAAGGGCAAGGATGTCCTGATTGTATACGATGATCTTTCAAAGCACGCAGTTGCATACAGAACGCTCTCGCTGCTGCTGAAGCGTCCTCCGGGGCGTGAGGCGTTCCCCGGCGATGTGTTCTATCTGCACTCCCGTCTGCTGGAGCGTGCCTGCTGCCTGAATGAGCATTACGGCGGCGGCTCCCTGACGGCACTGCCGATCATCGAGACACAGGCGGGCGATGTTTCCGCGTATATCCCGACGAATGTCATTTCGATCACAGACGGGCAGATCTTCCTTGAAACGGATCTCTTCAATGCGGGCATCCGTCCTGCCGTGAACCCCGGCATCTCGGTGTCGCGTGTCGGTTCCGCAGCGCAGATCCCGGCGATGAAGAAGGTCTCCGGCTCTCTGAAGCTGACCTATTCGCAGTACCGCGAATTGCAGGCATTCTCGCAGTTCGGCTCTGATCTCGATAAGGATACGAAGGAGCGTCTGGCGCTCGGTGAGCGCGTGGTTGAGGTGCTGAAGCAGGGCAAGAACAGTCCGCTCTCTGCGGCGCATCAGGTCGTGATCCTCTACGCAGTTGTCAACAATCTCCTGCGTGAGATCCCGGTCAAGCGGATTGCGGAGTTTGAGCATGCGCTCCTGACAGAGATTGACGAGGTCCATGCGCAGATTGTCAGCTCCATCACTGAGACCGGTAAGCTCAGCCCGGAGACCGAGCAGGAGCTCAGAGAAGTCATCACCGACTTTGCGAAGAACTTTGTCTGATCGGAGGTAGGTGCAATGGCTGCTTCCAATATGAAGGCGATCAAGCGCCGCATCAAGAGCGTTGAGAGTACCATGCAGATCACAAAGGCGATGGAGCTTGTCTCCTCGTCGAAGCTCCGTCACGCGAAGGAGCGCGCCGACAAGGCTGTGCCGTTCTTCAATCTGCTCTATCAGACCATGAGTGAGGTCGCATCCGAGGCGGTGGGGTTTCATTCTGTCTACACCGAGCTCAGTGAGACGGGTGCGGCACTGCTGATTATCATTGCGGGTGACCGCGGTCTTGCAGGCGGCTTCAATGTCAACACCTTCCGTCTGGCAGAGAAGCGCATCCGCGAGCTGAAGGAGATCGGCAGAGAGGTCGTCCTCATGACGATCGGCAAGAAGGCATCGGAGCATTTTGCAAAATCCGACTGCCGCGTGCTCGGCACCTTCGACGGCCTCAGCGAGACGATCACGCCCCGCAGGGCGCTTCGCATGGCAGAGCATATCATCTCGCTCTTTGACGAAGGACATATCGCGATGATCGACCTGTTCTTCACGAATCTTGTGTCACCGCTCCAGCAGGAAGCGCGGCAGATGTCTGTGCTCCCTGTGCCGAATCTTGAACGTGCGACCGGGCTCCAGAGTCTTACAAATTATGAGCCGAGCCCCGAGGCGGTCTTTGATTCGCTGATCCCGCAGTATCTTGCGGGCATCCTCTACTGCACGGCGGTCGATACCTACGCCTCCGAGCAGGCTGCGCGCAGACTGGCGATGGAGAACGCGACGGACAATGCACAGGAGATGATTGACGATCTCTCGCTGAAATACAACCGTGCGCGGCAGGCTTCCATCACGCAGGAGCTGACCGAGATCGTTTCCGGCGCAAATGCGCAGGAGTAATACAAACGGTGTGCATGCACCGGAGAAAGTGAGCATCACATATGGCAAATGAAGAAGCAAAGCGCGGCGGCACCGGCAAGATCGTACAGATCATCGGCGCGGTTGTGGACGTCCGCTTTGAAAAGCATGAGCTGCCGAGACTGCTGAACGCCATCGAGTGTGACAACAACGGGCAGAAGCTCGTGCTTGAGGTCGCGCAGCATATCGGTGACGATATTGTCCGCTGCATCGCGATGAGCAGCACGGACGGTCTTGTGCGCGGACTGGATGCCGTGGATACCGGCAGCCCGATCTGTGTTCCGGTCGGCAGAGAGACGCTCGGGCGCGTGTTCAACCTGCTCGGCGAGCCTGTCGATGAAAAGCCGATGCCGGAGACCGCTGAGCGCCATCCGATTCACCGTGAAGCACCGTCTTATGAAGAGCAGGCTTCCTCGACGGAGATGCTGGAAACCGGCATCAAGGTCATCGACCTGATTGCGCCCTATCAGAAGGGCGGCAAGATCGGACTCTTCGGCGGCGCGGGTGTCGGCAAGACGGTTCTCATTCAGGAGCTCATCAACAATGTCGCGAATCAGCACGGCGGCATTTCCGTTTTCACGGGTGTCGGCGAGCGTACCCGTGAGGGCAATGACCTCTACAACGAAATGAAGGAAAGCGGCGTTCTTGAGAAGACCTGCCTTGTGTACGGTCAGATGAACGAGCCGCCCGGAGCCAGAATGCGCGTTGCGCTTTCCGGTCTTACGATGGCAGAGTATTTCCGCGACACCGAGGGGCAGGATGTTCTGCTCTTCATCGACAATATCTTCCGTTTTACGCAGGCAGGCTCCGAGGTCTCTGCGCTGCTCGGCAGAATGCCGTCCGCAGTTGGCTATCAGCCGACGCTGGCTACGGAAATGGGTGCGCTTCAGGAACGCATCACCTCGACCGGCAAGGGCTCTATCACATCCGTGCAGGCGGTCTATGTCCCTGCGGATGACCTGACGGACCCCGCTCCGGCAACGACCTTCGCGCATCTCGACGCAACGACGGTTCTGTCCCGTCAGATCGCATCGCTCGGTATCTATCCGGCAGTTGATCCGCTGGAATCGAGCTCCCGTATCCTTTCGCCGGATATCGTCGGCGAGGAGCATTACCGTGTCGCACGGCAGGTGCAGACCATGCTCCAGCGCTACACCGAATTGCAGGATATTATCGCGATCATGGGTATGGATGAGCTTTCCGATGAGGATAAGCTGACAGTCAGCCGCGCCAGAAAGGTGCAGCGTTTCCTCAGCCAGCCGTTCTCGGTCGCAGAGCAGTTCACCGGCATGGAGGGCAAATATGTCCCGATTGCAGAGACGGTGCGCGGCTTCCGCGAGATCATCGACGGTGAGCATGACGATATTCCTGAATCTGCATTCCTCTTTGCGGGCACGATCGACGATGTGCTTGCAAAGGCAAAGGCGATGGAGGCGCAGGGAGAGTGAGTACATTTCCGCTGCAAATCATCACGCCGGATAAGGTGTTTTTCGACGGAGCTGTGCAGCGCCTTGTTGTCCGCACGACAGAGGGCGATGTCGGTATCCTCGCAAAGCATGAGAAATATGTTGCAGCGCTGCCCTCGGGGCCTGTCAAGCTGACGCTTGAGGACGGTTCCGTGCGCATCGCGGCGCTGTCCGGCGGCGCACTGAAGGTCTCGCCCGACCGCACGGCGATCCTCGCGAATGCCGTGGAGTGGGCGGAGGAGATTGATGTAGACTGGGCAAAGCGCTCCGAGGAGGATGCCCGCCGCAAGGTGGAGCAGAGCAAGACGCAGCAGGAGCAGCTTGCTGCCGAAGCAAAGCTCAAGCGTGCGCTCAACCGTCTGCGCGTTTCCTCGATGAAAGAATGACTAAAACAGTAAAAACATAATCACAGGAGAGATATGAAAGATGAACGGTAAAACAAAGACATTCGGTATCATTGCAATTATCTGTGCGGCGATCGCCGTGACATTTCTGACGAATATTCCGACATGGCTCAAGTATAAGAACAACGAGATCACCGATCTCAACAGCGAGACGCTTGTGCTGACAAAGGGCGACATCATTGAGGGCGACGCAGACTATGTGCTCGGCGCTGCCGCAGAGGAATACAGCACCAATTTCGGTGTGCGCACCTCGGATTCGAGCTCGAAGCTCTACTATGTGCTCTGGCTCGATAACAACAAGTATGCGCTCTACGAGACCGGCAATAAGGATCAGTATGCCACACTCGACAAGATCACGGATGAGACCTTTGCATTCTTTGAGTCGCAGGCTGCATATCAGGAGAGCGGTGACGTTGAAGATCTGAAGCTGCCGACCACCAAGCTGCACATCACCGGCAGAGTGGTCAATATGTCTTCCGAAATTCAGGGCTATTTCAGAGAGTGGTACAATCAGGCGTTTGATGACAATGAATTTGATTCCTGCACAGAGACTGTCATGATCACGAATGCGGCGTTTGACCGTCTCGGCGTCACCGTTATCATCGGCGCGGTCGGCGCAGTGCTCGCGCTGCTCTTCCTCGCACTGACGGTCATTTCGTTCATCAAGGGCAAACAGGGTTCAGAATACGGTTATTGAGTAAATCAGCTGCCCGGGGAGCAGCATGAAAAAAGAGGGATTTGAGATGAGATTCAAAAAGCGCGTTTGTGCGGCACTTTCTGCTCTGGTTATGCTGGCGCAGTGTGTCGCGGTCCCGATGCCGTCTGTGTCAGCAGCAGGCGACACGCAGGACGACTGGCTGCATGTCGAGGGCGATAAGATCGTCGATATGCAGGGCAATGAGGTCTGGCTCACAGGCGTCAACTGGTTCGGCTATAACACCGGGCGCCAGGTGTTTGACGGGGTGTGGTCAAAGAATCTGCACAGCATGCTGACGCAGATCGCAGACCACGGCTTCAATCTGCTCAGAGTGCCGATGTCCACGCAGATCCTTTTGCAGTGGAAAAACAAGGAGTCAGACGATAAGAGTCCGTTCGGCATCAAGGATTACGTGAATGCGTATTCCAATCCTGAGCTGACCGTCGAGGGCGGCGTGGACGGTCAGGGGCGGTATACGATCATGTACAGCTTCGACATCTGGAACATGGCAGTGCAGTGGTGCAAGGAGCTCGGCATCAAGATCATGATTGACATTCACAGTGCATCCTCTGATCCGGTCGGCCATCAGAAGCCGCTGTGGTACGACGACAAGTATTCTGCCGACGACTGGCTTGAGGCGCTTTCGTGGTTTGCGGAGTATTACAAGGACGATGACACGATCATTGCGATCGACCTGAAGAATGAGCCGCACGGCAAGCCGGAGGAACAGCAGTTTGCCAAGTGGGACAATTCCCATGATGAAAACAACTGGAAATATGCGGCTGAGCGCGGCGCGATGGCAGTGCTGGAACAGAATCCGAATCTGCTGATCATGGTCGAGGGCAGCGAATGTTATCCTGACTTTGATCGCGGCGGAGACTGGACAACACCTGCCGTTGATTACGCACACTACGACGAGCCGAGCAAGATCTTCGGTGCATGGTGGGGCGGCAATCTGCGCGGTGTACGCGATTATCCTGTTGACCTCGGCAAATATCAGAAGCAGCTCGTCTATTCTCCGCACGATTACGGCCCGCTTGTCTGGAAGCAGACCTGGTTCTATATGGATGATGACAGCCGCAGCTTTGACAGGCAGTCGCTGCTTGACGATTACTGGTATGATTCCTGGGCATACATTGCAGAGGAGCATATCGCACCGCTGCTGATCGGCGAGTGGGGCGGCTTCATTGATGCGGAGCATGATCCGACAGGCGAGAATACCCATTGGCTGCACGAGATCCGCGACTACATGATCGACATGCACATTCATCACACATTCTGGTGCTTCAATGAGAATTCCGGCGATACCGGCGGATTGGTCTGGGATGATTTCGGTCAGTGGGACGAGGATAAATATGCGCTCGTGAAGCCTGCGCTCTGGCAGGATGACAACGGCGTGTTCATCAGCCTTGACCACCAGAGACCGGTCGGCGCAAACGGTCAGTCTCTCAGCGAATACTACGGCGGCGGCTCTGTCACAAAACCTTCGACCGAGACCACCACATCGACCACCGCCACAACCACGACGACTTCCGGCACGACAGGCGAGCCGGGCAAGCCGCGTTACGGCGATGTCGATCTCAACGGCGAGGTCGAGCTGCGCGACGCTGTGACGCTCTGTAAGGCGATCGCAGGCATTGAGGGCGCAGACCTCAGTGTTGCGCAGAGCGTGAATGCAGACTGCGACGGCAAAGCAGGCATCGACGGCAAGGATCTGACGATGCTTTTGATGGTGCTCGCAGGAACCTATGATCAGTCCGCGCTTCGCGGACCCGATCAGGCGTAAAATCTGAACAGGCGGCAGCATTTCTGTTGCCGCCTGCTCTGCATTGGGAGGAACTATGGCAAATCTGGAGCAGGTACCCGCATCCGAGCGGATCCACATCGGATTTTTCGGCGCACGCAATGCGGGCAAATCAAGCCTTGTCAATGCGCTGACGGGGCAGGAGGTCTCGATTGTTTCCGAGACGCCCGGCACAACAACCGATGCAGTCAGCAAGAGCATGGAGCTTCTGCCGCTCGGCGCCGTGATGCTTACGGATACGGCAGGTTATGACGATGATGATGCAGCACTCGGCGCACAGCGCATCGAAAAAACGAAGCGGGAGCTCTACCGCACGGATATTGCCGTGCTCGCCGCAGACGCATCAAAGCCGCTCGGCACAACGGAAACTGAGCTGATGCGTCTGTTTTCAGAACAGCATATCCCGTATATTCTCGTGCGGAGCCGCTGTGACCTTGTCAGCATGCGCACGCCGCTCCCCGAAAACGGCATTTATGTCAGCGCGAGAACGGGTGAGGGCATCGAAGCGCTGAAAGAGATGCTCGGAAAACTGGCGGAAGCAGATGCCGCACCGCGCAGTATTATCCGCGATCTTGTGCAGCCGGATGATGCGGTTGTGCTGGTGTGTCCGATCGACGAATCTGCGCCGAAGGGACGCCTGATCCTCCCGCAGCAGCAGACGCTCCGGGAGCTGCTGGACGCGCATGCGTCTGCGCTGGTCGTGCAGCCGGAGCAGGTCGCACCGCTGCTCGCTTCCCTGAACACGCCGCCGCGCATGGTCGTGACGGACAGTCAGGCGTTTGCGGCAGTCGCGAAGGCAGTGCCGGAATCGGTGCCGCTGACCTCCTTCTCGATTCTGATGGCACGTTACAAAGGCTTTCTCCGCACCGCGGTCTCCGGCGTGCAGACGCTGATGCAGCTCGATGCGGGCGCACGCATCCTTATTTCTGAGGGCTGCACGCATCACAGGCAGTGCGGCGACATCGGCACGGTAAAGCTCCCGAAGGCGATCTCAAAGCTGACCGGCAGGCAGTTTACGCTGGAATACAGCTCCGGCGGCAGTTTTCCGACCGATCTGACACCTTATGCGCTGGTGATCCACTGCGGCGGCTGCATGCGCACCGAACGCGAGATGCAGTGGCGGATGCGCACGGCTCTGTCGCAGGGTGTGCCGTTTACCAATTACGGCGTGACGCTGGCTGCATGCACGGGGATCCTTTCCCGCGCACTCATGGGAGATACGCTTTTGCAGGAGGGATAATTCCCGGTTCCCGGGCAACAATGATACAGAAAGAGGCGATCAATATGAAAAAAGCGGCACTTATCACAGGTGCAACCGGCGGTATCGGACTTGAGCTTGCAAAGCTCTTTGCGAAGCGCGAAGTTCCGCTGATTCTTGTTGCGCGAAATGCAGACAGACTGCATCGGATTGCGCGGTATTTTCAGGATGAATTTCACGTATCTGTGCTGACGGTCGCGCAGGATCTCAGTGTCGGCGGCGCAGCGGAAACTGTCTATGAGGCGGTACACAGCGCGGGCTGGGAGGTCGAGTATCTTGTCAACAACGCCGGCTTCGGCGACTGGTCGCGCTTTGTCGAGAGCGACTGGAAGAAACAGAGCGATATGATCGGGCTGAATATTCTTGCGCTGACAGGTCTCTGCCGGTTCTTCGGGCAGGATATGCGTGCACGGAAGAGCGGCAGGATCCTGAATGTGGCGTCGGTCGCGGCGTTTCTCCCGGGACCGTATATGTCAGTCTACTACGCGAGCAAGGCATATGTGCGTTCTTTCTCGATTGCGCTTGCCGAGGAGCTGAAACATGACGACGTGACGGTGACGGTGCTCTGTCCGGGCCCCACATCGACCGGCTTTGAGAAGGCTGCGAATCTCGACCACGGCTCGCCGATGTTCAAGTCGATGAAGGCGGCTTCTCCGCGGAATTGCGCAATATATGCGTATCACGCGATGATGTGCGGGCAGACGGTCGCATGTCACACGCTTCCGTCGAATCTTATCCGCATCGGAGTGCATTTTGCAACGGCGAAATTTGCAGCAAAGCAGTCTGCAAAGGTCAACGGCATCCCGAAGGAACCGAAGCGCAGAGTACGCAGAAGATAACAGAAACCGCTTCCGGCTGAGAAACCGGAAGCGGCGTTTTTTTATCGGAATTCCTCGTATTTCAGAACGGTCTCGATCACTGTGTTGCGGTCTGACGGCGTCATGCCGTAATACATCGGCAGGCGCACAAGGCGGTCGCTTTCCCGCGTGGTATATACATCCTCGCCGGAGAATCTGCCGAATTTCAGACCGGCAGGCGCGGAGTGCAGCGGGACGTAATGGAACACAGCGCCGATGCCCTGCTCTTTCATGTAGTTCAGGAAGCGTGTACGCATATCAAGATCGGCGACCTTGATATAGAACATGTGCGCATTGTGGATACAGCCGTCAGGAATCTGCTGAAGCTCGATCAGCCCGCGGTCGGCAAGCGGCTGGAATGCGGTGTGATAGGCAGTATAGGTGGTGAGGCGGTTCTCGTTGATCTCCTCTGCTTTGAGCAGCTGCGCATAGAGATATGCGGCGTTCAGCTCGCTCGGGAGATAGCTGTCGCCGAAATCGACCCATGTGTATTTATCGACCTGTCCGCGGTAGAACTTCGAGCGGTTTGTGCCCTTCTCCCGCAGGATCTCCGCCGCTTCTTCATCCTCGGGGTGATTGATCAGCAGCGCGCCGCCTTCGCCCATCGAGTAATTCTTTGTCTCATGGAAGGAGTAGCAGCCGAAGTCGCCGATGGTGCCGAGCGGTCTGCCCTTGTAGGTGCTCATGACGCCCTGTGCGGCATCCTCGATGACCTTGAGCCCGTGCCGCCGCGCAATTTCCATGATCGTGTCCATCTCACAGGCAACACCGGCATAGTGCACTGCGACAATGGCGCGTGTCTTGTCGGTAATCGCTGCTTCGAGCTTTGTTTCGTCGAGATTCATGGTGTCCGGGCGGATATCGCAGAACACGAGCTTTGCGCCGCCGAGCACCATTGCAGTTGCGGTGCTGGAGAAGGTAAAGCTCGGGAGGATGACCTCATCGCCGGGCTGGAATTTGCAGAGCAGTGCCGCCATATCAAGCGCACTGGTGCAGCTTGTCGTGAGCAGCACGCGGTTTGCGTGAAAATGCGTCTGCATCCATTCGTTGCAGAGCCTTGTGAACTGTCCGTCGCCGGAGATTTTGCCGGATTCGATCGCAAGGCGGATGTATGTCATTTCATCGCCGGTGACCGGCGGTTTGTTGAATGGAATCATGGGATCACTTCCTGTCAGATGATAGTCTTATTATATCAGATATTCCGTGATTTGTCAATCAAATTGCTAGCGGATTTCAAAGCAGCTGTCATCCTGAACGGGAATCTGCTTTGCATCCACATCATCAATAGAGCCGAAGCGCAGGTCACTGAGCACGCGGTACATCGCAGCAATATCAGCCGGTGTGCCCTCAGCCTCCATTTCCACCGTGCCGTCCCAGCAGTTTTTGACCCATCCCGTGACGCCGTACTGCCTTGCGCTGTATGAAGCCCGGTACCGGAATCCGACACCCTGCACATAGCCGTGAAAAATATAATGCATCCGTATTTTTTCCATATCTGTGCTCCTCAATGAAGATAGGTTTATTATAGCACATAACAGAGAAAACCGCAAGATTTCATCGAAAAAAGAAGCAGCCTGCGCCTCTCAACCGCATGCTGCTGAATCTGGAGGAATCCGGTGCATCGGCAGGGGACAGCCCCTCTCATTACCGGCCCCATGCCGATGCGCCGTTATGATTTGCCGTTATGTGACCGCGAACCCCTCTCTGAATTTGGTCACTGCGGCGATGAATGCATCACACCATTTGTCGAATGCAGGATCCTCTGTCTGGAATTCCGGATGCTCCAGTACATAGGAGACTGTTTTGCGGATGCCCTCTCTTGCAGAGACTTCTGCCTTGAAACCGGGCACCAGACGCTTCACCTTGCTGTTGTCAAAGGAAACGGAATTAGCCTTGTCACCGATCAGGCTGCCGGTGAAATCGTAATCGCTGACCGCTGCGAGCGTCTCCGAGGACGCATAGAACGGATGCAGTTTTACACCGAGTGTATCAGCGATGGCGTTGTAGATTTCATTCCAGCTGATGCTCTCGTCGGAAGTGATATGGAACGCCTCGCCGATTGCCTGCGGATTGCCGATCAGACCGACGTATGCTTTCGCGAAATCACTGTTGTGCGTAATGGTCCAGAGCGAGGTGCCGTCACCGTGGATGATGACAGGCTTGCCGTCGATGATACGGCGGACGACCTGCCAGCTTCCCGCATTGCCGTGAACGCCGAGCGGGATGCTCCGTTCGTCATAGGTGTGGCTCGGGCGCACGATGGTGACAGGGAAGCAGTTTGCGCGGTACATCTCCATGAGGAAATTCTCACACGCGATCTTGTTGCGGGAGTATTCCCAGTAGGGATTTTCGAGCGGCGTTTCCTCTGTAATGATATGGCTCTTTGCGGGCTTCTGATAAGCCGACGCCGAGCTGATGTAGATATACTGCTTGGTTCTGCCGCGGAAGAGGCGATAGTCGCGCTCGACCTGCTCGGGGACAAATCCGATGAATTCGCCGACGCAGTCAAACTCCATGCCTCTGAGCTTTTCGGCAGCGTCGTCCTCATCGCTGATGTCGCACCGGATCACCTGCACGCCTTCGGGCAGCTCATCGCTGCGAGTGCCGCGGTTCAGGAGGTATAAGGTATGTCCCTCTGCGGCAAGCTGTCTGGTGATCGCCATGCTGATCGTGCCGGTGCCGCCGATAAACAGAATTTTCATATAGGGGTGCTCCTTCTGTCAGATTTCTGCATGTGCCGCGATCTTGTAGATCGCCGTGATGTCATCCGCACGCAGCTCCATAAAGCCGCCGCGCACACCGTCTCCGATGCCGAACTTTTCGACCAGCGCGGGAATATCCGCTTCCTTCGCTCCGAGCTCCGCAAAATTGATCGGCATGCCGATGCTGCGGAGGAACTGCCGGAAGCAGCGGATGCCCTCTGCGGCAGTGCGTTCGGGATGCGCAAAATCCATTTCGCAGCCGAATACGCGGGTTGCCATCTGTGCAAAGCGCATCGGGTTATGCGGCATGACATGCTCCATCCAGGCGGGCATGATGACTGCGAGACCAGCGCCGTGCGCAACATCATAGAGCGCCGAGAGCTCATGCTCAATGCCGTGCGAATTCCAGTCCTGCTGCCTGCCGACACCGACGATGTTCGTGTGTGCGACCGTGCCTGCCCACATGATATTGGCGCGGGCATCATAATTGTGCGGATCCGCGATGACACGCGGGGTCTCCTTCAGCATGGTGAGCAGCACCGCCTCGCAGAGCCGGTCAGTGATCTCGACCTCCTGCGTATTGGTGAAATACCGCTCGAAGACATGCGCCATAATGTCGGTTGCGCCGCATGCGGTCTGATAGGCAGGGAGTGTTTCTGTCAGCGCGGGATTCTGAATCGAGAACCGCGGCCGCAGATACGGAGAACCCGCACCGCGTTTCAGCATACCGTCGGTCTTCGTGATGACGGAATCGCCGGAGCCTTCGCTGCCTGCCGCAGAGATGGTCTGCACCGTGCCGACCGGCAGCGCCGCAGTGATTTCCGCCTTTCCGCAGTAGAAATCCCAGAAGTCGCCGTCATAGAGGACGCCGGCTGCGATTGCCTTTGCCGAGTCGATGACCGAGCCGCCGCCGACCGCGAGGATGAAATCAAGCTGCTTCTCCCGGCAGATGCGGATGCCCTCATAGACGAGTGTATCACGGGGATTGGGCTGCACGCCGCCGAGTTCCTCAAATTCGAGCCCGGCAGCATGCAGCGAGGTTTTGATGCGTGCGATCAGCCCGGAGCGCACAGCCGAGCCGCCGCCGTAATGCAGCAGCACATGGCTGCCGCCGTATTTTCTGACATACTGACCGCAGTCATTTTCGCGGTCTTTTCCGAATACAAATTCGGTCGGGGAGTAAAACTCAAAATTTTCCATATCGCGGGTTCATCGCCCTTCTTTTCTGTGATGGTTTTATCCTAGCACATCGCGCTCGGAAATGCAAGCGATATTCTAAAATAAAATAGATTTTTACTATTTTTGAAAACGATCTTTATATTTCCGCGGCGCGTATGGTGCTATAATGTATGCTGTGTGAAAATACTATCAGAAAGGCTGATTTGATATGGAAGGCAGCAATGCCATCATGCAGAAGCTCACGACCGATGAGACCCTTTCCGACGACGCGCTTACGGAGAGCTTCCGGCGCAATCAGAATCACAGTCTCCGCACGCTGCTGGAGCTCTACCGCGGGCAGTATCTCAGGCTGTTTCTTGCCGTACTGCTCTTTGCAATCAAGCATACGCCGGTGTGGGTTTTGCCTGTAACAACGGCAAATATCATCAATGCGGCGACTGAACACAACGAACATACCATGCGCATCATCGTCATCAATACGATCGTGATGGCAGTGCTGATTCTGCAAAATGTTCTGACAAATTATTATCATACCTACTTCTACGCAAAGGCGATCCGAAGCGTGGAGCGCGGGCTGCGCAGCTCCATGGTGCGCAAGCTCCAGCAGCTTTCGATCACCTTCCACAATGAGATGCAGTCGGGCAGACTTCAGTCGAAGATCATGCGCGATGTGGAGCAGATTGAAAATTTGTCGTCTCAGATTTTCATATCTGTACTGAGCATCATCATGAATGTGATTGTCGCTTTT
>JAEEGK010009224.1_pt1 | contig 23097 bp, 17 predicted proteins | sample 8958771 | NCBI WGS metagenome assembly JAEEGK01 (sample SAMN16246547, study PRJNA631951) | gut metagenome | biome: gut microbiome; feature: rumen; material: SC-attached | host: Bos | place: Iran: Karaj | collected 2018-10 | reverse complement strand
TGATGTTGGTCTTTTCCAACATTTTTATGACCTTCGCCTGGTACGGGCACCTCAAACTAAGCGAAATGAAAATATCAACAGGATGGCCGCTGATATTGGTCATCCTGTTTTCGTGGGGTATAGCATTTTTCGAATACTGCCTTACCGTACCTGCCAACCGAATAGGCTTCCAGGGCAACGGAGGCCCCTTCAACCTACTTCAACTCAAAGTAATACAAGAAGTGATATCACTGACAGTCTTTACCGTCATAGTGATGTTCGTCTTCAAGGGACAGACCATCCAGTGGAATCACTTCGCCGCCTTCATCTGCCTGATCCTGGCTGTATTCTTCGTATTCCTCAAGTAAGGTCCTGCTGAGCGGCAATAACGTGCTCCGCAGCGGCGCACAACGCCTCATAGAACTCCTCCCCGAAGGCCTCGGTCAAAGGCCTCCGCAGGAACTGATAGACCCTCACACCCTCGCGGCGCCCCTTCTCGAAGGCTGCGGCACAAATAGACCATTTATGAAGGTTCAAAGCCATTCCGCCGCCCTTGAACCTCTTGACCCTGATGGGATACAAAGAGCATGACTCCGGCTTGGTACATCCGCACTTCTCAATCGCGCAAAGGCACGCACCACTGTCATCAAAATGCGCAAAAGCACAGGCCGACGACCCGCAAACCAGCGGCGTCACCAACTCCCCCTCAGGATCGATCTCAAAAAATCCGTTCAAATCGACGGCATCCCTCCCCGCAGGAAGCATCTCGCCGCAATAGCGCGGGTAATCACGCTCCAGGCCGGGCAACTCCCTCTCCAGCAGCGGCGCACCGGCATCACCCTCGATGCAGCACACCCCGCGGCAGGCAGCATAATCGCAAGAAAAGTATTCCAACACCACATCCTCCGACACGAGGATGTCTCCTATCTGGATAATGGTCCCGAACTGTCCGCTCATTGCACCACGTACTCACAATTGCACTCGGAAAGCTGAATAAACAGCCGCTGGAGCTCATCCGCTCGCACGCTCTTCACGCGGGAGGCACGGCCGCTGAGCAAATCGCGTCCCATAGCGTTTCGGTACATAAGAGCATCGCGCAGCACTCCAGCGTTATCGTCCTGAGAAGCATAGCGGTTGGTAAGCGCCTTCTTGCAACGCGCGAGAGTAGCGGCATCTACCCCGCTCACGGCCAGGCGGTTCACCACCTCGCGCACAGCCGCCAAAGTCTGCATAGGAGTGGCGGGCGAAACGCTGGAAGGCACCCCCGAAGCAGGGCAGGCCTTGCAGTTCACCCACACGGTAAGCCTTTCGGTAGGCAGCAGATCGGCAGTGCCCGACACCGTACAGCGCACCCCACGGCTCACAAGCGAGCGTATCAGCTCAGCTTCAAGCACCTTGCAGGCAAGTTCGAGGGTGGTAGCACTCTCGGGGCTGAACGGCTGCAGGGCGCACAGCGAGACGCTCACCCCGCTCTCGCGCCACGTGCCATGATCGTACGACGTGGTCCAGCACTCCCGCAGCGGATACGGCACGCGAGGCCTTACCACCCTTTGCTGGTTGGTGCGGAAATCGCCCAGCGAGTGAGTGAGGAACTTTAGCACCATGGTTTCATTAAGGTCGCCCACCAGCACCAGCAGGCCGTTACGGACGGTATTGCCCTTCTGGGTAAGATACTCGTCGATACGGACAGGGAAATCGCTGCCGGGAAGCGGCGGAAGGCTGCCGACAGCATACCTGTAACCGGGGCACATCGTGCTGTCGAGCACGGCCCTCGTGCCGTCGAGAGAGAACTTGTCGCGCACAAGGCGTATGGCGCGCTCGCTGCGGTAGCGGGCAAAAGCGGCGGTATCGGGCGCGTGCGAATTGCACACCGAGAGCAACGACTTCAGCAGCAGGGGTAGCCTGTCCTTGGGAGCGCTGCCGGTAAAACGGACGTCGGAAAGAGTGACCTGCGGATTGATGTGAATGCCGTTCATCAGCAGCAGATCCTTGAAATGGTCTCCGCTCATTCCGGCCACTTTCTCGAGCCTCAACACATCCACGGCAAAGGCCGATTCGGCCCCGGTGATGCCCTTGACCTCGGCCCATCCGCCCTTGACCATGAAGCCGTAGCGGAAGGTACCGTCGGTAGGCATCTTCTTGTAAATCACGCTGATGCCGTTCGAGAAGGTCCACATCTTGCCTCCGCTCATAGAGTCGGCCGATGTAGTCTTGAGCCTTACCTTGCGGCGCGGCGAAGCGAGCAACAGCGTATCTTCCATCACCGGAACATCCCCAACCGCCGCCAGCGGATGCTCCCATCCTATGCGGAAGGCCTCGCCCAATGTGGCCTCGTCGGGAAGCACAGGCGCGGAGAAATGCAGATGCGTATTGCGCTTGGGCGAAAGGGTCGCGGCAATGTAGCGGTTGAGCAGCTCGGTCTCGCGGCCTATGTCGAGCCTGCGCCCCTCGAAAATAGTCTTGATGGTTGATTCGGAAGCCAGGTTGGAGCCGTACAGATAGGAAGAAATGCACTTATCGACCCACTGGGCGTTGGTCATTGTGAGGTTGCGGGCGTCACGGGTGTACGAGCCGCTAATGGCGGCACGGGCAAATGCCACTTCCTCTTCCGTAGCCCCGTCTTCATCGAGCGAAGAAAGCACTCCGGCGAGCACTCCTGCTGCCTGCGGCAACTTGTCGGCGGCTGTGTTGATACGGATTATGAACATCTCATCACCGGCTGTCTGCTCGCTTGCTATGTAGCGGAAGCGATAGTCGGCAAGAGGCACTCCGGCAAGCGCGAAAGCGCTGCGCAGACGCCTCTCCAGAATGGTCTGCAACTCGCCGGCAAGCACGCGGCTCATCACCGGCTGCACCGTATTCATAAGCGCCCTGTCTGTACGCGGGGCGCGGTAACTTACGCTCACTTCGCCCACCGGTCCCCTGGACGAAGTGACTATCATATTCTCCTGCTGCTTCCAGCTGTACTGCGAAGGGTCTCCCGCTTCAAGACGCTGGGAGATGGTCATCGAAAGTATGCGGATGCGCTCCAAAGTGGCATCGATGTCGATGTTGCCGCTCACCACCATGGCCTGTTCGTAAGGCGTGGCGCGGGCTATGTCAAAGAGCATGAGGAGAGTCGAGTCGGACACTTCACTGGCAGATACAGGAACATCGGCAAATCGGAATATGGTAGCGCCGCGAGTGTTCTGTATCCAACCCCGCTCGCCGTATCCTACGCCATTGTCGGCGAGGAACATATATGGCTTGCGCCCGAAGAAATGCGGAAGGCTCACAAGACTCTCGCGAGGCGAACTTCCCTTCTCGCGCTTAGGCTGCACAAGCGCAAAATCGGCGTATCCGGGAGTGGAGGAATTCTTGACCAGATAGAAAGTGATGCCGTTGGGCAGGCGTCCGGTGGTAATCTCGGAAGCCTTGGCTATGGCGGGCAATTCCTGAGCCGCCATCCTGCCGCAGCTCAGCAGCAGAATGGCGGTCAGAGTGAATATGCACCGCGTCAGCTTCATTCTTTATTCTCCGAAGATCTCTGCAAGTTTGGAGCCAAGTGCCTCTCCGCGCAGGTCGCGGGCCACTATGATGCCCTCGGGATCGACCAGCAGGCTGGCGGGAATGGCGTTGATGCCGTAGGTAGATGCGGCCACGGTCTCCCAGCCCTTGAGGTCGGAAAGATGTGTCCAAGGCATCTTGAGCTCGTCGATGGCCTTGAGCCAGGCGTCCTTGTCTTTATCGAACGAGAGGCCGACGATATCGAAGCCTTTGGCGTGGTACTTCTCGTAAGCGGCCACCACGTTGGGCATCTCGGCACGGCAAGGGCCGCACCACGAAGCCCAGAAGTCAACCAGTACCCAGTTGCCCTTGCCCAGATACTCGCTGAGCTTATGGGGCGTACCGTCGGTGCCGGGCTCCTCAAGGTCGGTGAACTTCTTGCCTATAGACTCTTCCTTTGCCTTCTCGGCCTCGGCGTACTTGGCTTCGGCCTCATCCATCTTCTGCTTGACGCTCTGAGTGTAAGGATGCTTGGCATAGGGAGCGTCGGAAGCAAAGAATGCCTCCAGCTCTTCTTCTTCCAGGGTCTGGGCGATCTGGGGAGTAAATGCGGCAGGAATGATGTTGTCCGGGTTCTCCTTGAGTATGGTCTGGACCATATCCTCATAGGCGCCCTGATACCCGTCGATCCTGTTCTCGAACTCTTCCATCCGAGCTTCCTGCTCTTCGGGAGTGAGGGCGTCAAAGGCCTTGATATCGTCCCTGAAGCGGTTCATGATAGTAGAAAGGAAGCTGTTGTAATAGTTTATCTTCTTGTTCATCTCGGAGCCCTTGAGCTCCTTGGTGGTAACGTCGATGGATACGGGTGTTCCGTCGTTGAAGAAGAGGAACTGCTGCTGGTTGTCGTCTTCCTTCTGGACAGCGAGCAGGGCGTTCAGATCGGCCTTGCCCGCAAGAGGAAGTTCATTTTGTCCAGCCAGGCTGGTGATGATTTTGCCGGAGAGCAGGTCTTTTACCTGCATGGTCGCACCGTCGGAGTTAAGAACGTTGACGGAGAACTTGACCTGGTTTGATGTGCAGGCGCCCAGAACGACAAGGGCGGCCAGGATTGCTAACTTTTTCATATACTTTGATTTATACTTTTTCTTTACGTCCGCTGCGACGGCTCCTTTCGGCCGCGAATCCCATAACGTGGCTCTCGATGGACACGTCGATGGTGCTGGAGAGGAGCCCCGGGTCCTGGGCCGCTACGGCCTCCACGAAGTCGCGGGCAAGAGGATAGTCGCCGCCGCCGTGGCCGGAGCCTTTGTACTCGGGAATCTCGCTCACCTTAAGGTTCCAAACCTTGGGAGTGCGGGTCTTGAAGTCCCACAGGGTGAATGTGGTGCCGTCTCCGTCGATATATCCCATGGTGCCCATGATGCGGGTCCTCCGGCCGCCATAGGGAGAGAAGGCCTCCATAGAGAATGCCGCCGTCTCGCCGCCCTCGAATACCATTTCGGAGACGTAATGGTCGGGCTGGTCGTTGTCGCAATGGTACACGCAGCGGGCATAACTGTCGTAGGGAGGCGTGTGGAGACGCTGCAGGATGAAGTCAGGATCTTTATTGCCGTCGAGGTCGAACACACCCAGATGCCACTTTTTGTTGCAGTAAATGTCGATGGCATTGTACGGACATTCGTCGGCGTGGGGGCAGCCGTCGGTGCACTTGAGGGGTGCGCCCTCAGGGGCGTTCTCCGGTTTGAAGAGGCGCAGCGAGCCGTCCGCCACGATGGTCTTGCAGGGCTTGTCGATGATCCAGCGGAGAATGTCGAGGTCGTGGCACGACTTGGCAAGGATGATGGGGGTGGTTTGCTTGGAGTTGCGCCAGTTGCCTCTCACATAGGAGTGAGCCATATGGGCATACTGGATAGGCTCCATGTGCTGAATGCTCACCAACTCGCCGATCGCGCCGCTGCGCACCACCTCGCGGAGGGCCAGGAAATAAGGCGCATAACGCAGCACGTGGCACACAGCCACTATCTTATTGTACTTGTGAGCCTGCTTGAGGATGTTCTTGCATTCCCTCTCGGTAGGCGACACGGGCTTCTCAAGGAGCACGTCGTAGCCCATCTCCAGAGCCTTCATGCAGGGGGCGTAGTGCACGTCGTCGGGAGTGGATACCACCACTGCGTCGGCGAATTTGGGCACCTTGAACACCTCGCTCCAGTCGCCGAAGCGATGCTCGGGGGGAACACCGTGTGCATCAGCCATCCTGCGGCAGCGGTGCTCGAGAATGTCGGACACGCCCACCACCTTTACAGATTCGGGATACTGCTTGAAATAGCCGGCATACACGTTGCCGCGGTTTCCGGCGCCTATAACCACCACTGTTATCTGCCTGGAAGTCCGGGGCTTAAGCGAGCGGATGGGGAGACGCAGGTCGTTGAGAGACGTCTTTTCGTCGGGAAGTGCTGCATCGGCTGCAGTTACGGCCGTTTTGGCAGCTGCTTCGGCAGCAGGAAGACCAAGGGCGGCGCCGGCGGTAACGGCACCGATAGTTTTAAGGAAATCTCTGCGTATCATGGGCGTTGAGTTGATTAGCTTTCAAATATACAGATTATCTCCGAAAATGTCAATGGTGCGGGGACTGATGTCATCCCGAGCGAACGGTGCGGATAGTTGCCCGGGGGTTGATGTCATCCCGAGCGAGCGAAGCGAGCCGAGGGATCTCTATTTACGCTTATACGCCGTAAACCGCCAGGTGAGGCCAATGTCGAAGTTATTGATACTGTCGTGATTGTCGCGGAAATACGCGGCGTGCAGGCGAAGGATGTCGTTGCCGAGCGGGAAGAACTCGAAGCCGGCGCCGCCGTACAGATAGTCATTGCCGGCGGGGAGCACCAGGTCGTAAGAAATGCCGTCAGCATCGATGTTGGCTATGTCGTTGAGTTCGTAGCCCACCTTGGTGCAGATGTTCCATTTGCCGAGGGTCAGGATGGCCTTTACGATGAATGACCAGTCGCTGAAAAGGTCTTTCTGTTCGAAGGAAAAACGGTCGATCATGTCAACGTCCACCACCAGTTTGCCCATGTTGAATTTGTTGCCCAGGATCACCCAGTTCATTTTGCGGTGCAGCTCGTCTTCTACCAGATTGTAGCTCCAGATGGTCTTCCACCAGGGCCAGAAGTGACCGTTCCAGTACAGGTTGTAGGAGTAGGCGTTCTGGGTGACCGGCGATATGGGCGAGGGTATGAACTGAGCCGAGATGGCCTGTCCCTCGACGGGCGAGAAGGTGGCGGAGGCGCCGAAGGCATAGTACTGATAGAGCCTTGCGCTGAATGCGCCGTAGTAATATACGTCGATGGGGGCGGAGTCGATTTCGTAGCCTCCGGCCATGATGGGTTGCTTGCCTGCAGTGAAGGACCACTTGGGCGACGCCTGCCAGGTGAGCCAGAGGAAGTCGGTGGCGTTGAAGGGGTTGGCGTCTTCGATCTTTTTGTTCAGACGCTGACGCACGCGGAAGGTCAGGCCGTCGGCTAGCTGCCCCTTTATGTGGAGGTTGAAGTAGTCGCCCTGGAAATGGGAGTCGTACACTCCGGCGGTGGTTTGCTGATGGAATGTGGCGCGGGCGTCGAAGGAGATCTCGTCCACGTGGGTTTGCTGGGCCCCGGCTGCTATGGCAATGGCCAGGAATAGTATTAGTGTGATGGCTCTTTTCATAATCGGGCGCAAAGATAGCAATATTTACTATCTTTGCCTATGTGTTTTTGAAATAGAGTATGAGTCCGGTGTTGATAGTGATCTGGGTGCTGTTCTACCTGCTGGCACCAGTGGGAGTGATATGGCTGTGCCGCCGGAGCGCCGCGGCCGGCAAGGTGGGAGCGATTCTGATATTGTACTTCCTCGGCATCATAGTGGCCAACCTTCTGATTTACCCCTTCGAGGGTGCCGCCGAAGCCCTTTTCCCCGTTCAGGACACCCTCTCCAGCCTCACCATCCCCCTGGCTTTGCCCCTCATCCTCTTTGCCTGCGACTTCCGCGGCTGGGGCGCCAAGACAGCGCTTAAGTCGCTGATTATCGGCATGGTGGCTGTGTGCGTCGCCACCATCGGCTCGTATTTCCTGCTGCGAGGGCACCTCTCTCCTGCCGTTGCCGGAATGGCCGTGGGAGTGTACACCGGAGGCACCCCAAATCTGGCTGCTATCAAGATGATGCTGGGGGTGGACGAAGCCACGTATGTGATGATGAACTCGTTCGATATGTTGGTGAGTTTCATCTACTTAACCTTCCTGCTTGCTGCCGGCATCCGTCTCGCCCGCAAGATTCTCCCCTTCAAGCCCGAGCAGCCCTCGAACGGCGCGCCGACAGAACACTCGTCAGCCATGTCACGCAGCGAGTCGGAGATGTACCGCGGCATCTTCTCGCGCGCCCATTTTGGCGGCGTACTCAAAGCAGCGGGGCTGTCGGTAGTAATCGTCGGCATAGCACTTGGCGTGTCGTTTCTGATCACAGGCGGGATCAACATGATCGAGCTCATCCTCACCCTCACCACGCTCTCCATCGGCGCATCGTTCATTCCTGCCGTGCGGCGGTGGGAGAAGAGTTACGATTGCGGGATGTACCTGGTGCTGGTCTTCAGCCTCGTGGTGGCGTCGATGGTGGATGTGCGGCGGCTGGCACTGGGCGAGGGAGTGTGGCTGCTGGCGTTCATAGCGCTGGTGATTTTTGGCTCGCTGCTGCTGCAGATTGTGCTGAGCCGGCTGTTGAAAGTGGATGCGGATACGGCGGTCATCACCTCCGTGGCCATGATCAATTCGCCCCTGTTCGTGCCAATGATTGCCGAGGCCATGAAGAACCGCCGCGTGATTCTCACTGGCATCACTATAGGCATAATCGGCTATGCAGCAGGCAATTACCTCGGCGTCCTCATTGCCTCGCTGCTGGGGTGATAGTTAGTAGTTTAAGTACTCCTTGCCCAGCGAATTAATATAGGATATAATCTCTTTTTCCCGCGCAGGAGATGGTGTTTTGAAGCCGTTAATGTAGCTGCGAAGTAAAGATGGATTTAGCCCGAAACGCTTGGCAAAACCACTGACATTTATCTCGGGATGCGTAAGAAAGAATCGCTGCAATTTAGTCGGTTGAGCATCTGGATACTCAAAACTCTCAAAACTAATCTGAACATCTATTTTGTTCCAAAAGATTCCACTTGCCCCGAATCTATAGTCTGACTTAACTTCATCCGGCGCCTCCAACAACGGACGATACCACAGCAAGGATTGACACAACTCCCTGCCATCATCAGTCACGCCAACAATCTGGTCCGGCGTAAAAGAAATACTGACGATTTTAGTCATCTTCGTTAAAGTATACTTTCCAAGCTTGCTTAATGATTTCAGTATTATCCTGAATTATCCGTTCTATTTTCTTTCGGTCATTTGCTTTAATACCAACAGTATGCTGTAGAACAAATAATCCACTTTGTTCGTCTAGCGAATACTTGGCTTCGCCACCATTCCCTTCAACATGTACATGAATAGGTTCGTGTTCTCTACTATAAAAGAAGAAAACGAATCCGAAAAATCTAAAGAGTTCTGGCATAGTTATTCGTTTAAGTTTTTGCAAATATAGGTAACATTTTTGATACCCACAAGTACATAATAAGAGTTTTGCCTCAGTTTGTTCAATACTTAAAGAGTGTGGGCGCTAAAGCAACATCTGCGGAGGTTTATGCATCTAAATATGTGATGAAACCTAATAGGAAAAAGAAATCGATGCGGATTACTGAAGCAGACTACGTGCTGGCTCAGCGCCGTGCGGCCCGGCTCGAAGAGATAGCCGCCCACGGCAAGCCCGTTTCGTTCCGCACGGCGCTGCACAAATCCAAAAAGATCTACAGCCGCAAACGCCTCAAAAAATCAGACCTGCCTCTCCTCTGATCGGTTATTTCCCGCCCCCAGATGCTGTTTGGCGGTTGCCCACTGTGCACCCAAACCGCATTTCGGGAGCTTTTTGCTGTTTGCCCGCACAACAAAAAACCAGCAAACCGCAGTCACCGAGCGGCGGCCTATCATTTTGCTGATTCTTTAAGAAGTTTTTACGATTCTTTAAGCCTCTCCCGATTATTTGCCCCATCTTTGCGCTACAGGCCGGGCCGATGTGAATGAACGGGCCGGAGGGAGAGATTAGAGCGTGTCCGGCCTGCTTCTGAAGGCCTGAACTATATCGTATTATGGAAAACTCCTCTTATGGCTGCGGCCCCGGTCGCTACGCCGACATCATGCTTGACCGCTGGTTCAAACGTTCTTTCAAGGAGTACGGAAATGCCAGCCGCCTCATGCTCCTGTTTCTTCAAGCTCTTATCCCCGAGCGGCGGATTGCCAGCCTCACCTACACCCCCGAAGAAAGCACTAACCAGAATCAGGACGGCAAATCTGTCCGGGTTGATGTGGAATGTACCGACGAGAACGGACAACGCTTCATGGTGGAAGTGCAGCGCTCCGAGCAGCACGACTTCTTCGACCGGGCGGTATTCAATTCTACCTTCGCCATCCAGCGACAGCTACGCGAGGGCGCGGAACGATTTGCATTCAAGCCGGTGTATTTCATCGGGATCATGCGATTCTCCCTTCACCCCGATGACAAACGTTTCCTCTACAGTTACAGCCTTAAAGAGCTGGAGACGGGAGAGACCATGACTGACGACCTGCATTACATCTTCCTGGAGGTCGGGAAGTGCAGTTCCGCTCCGGATGCTTCTCTGGTTGAGAAGGTCGGTTACGCGCTGAATCATCTGCCCTCCCTTGACGGCAGGCCGGCAGGATTCGATGGAGAAATCTTCGACCTATTGTTTTCCTCGGCAGATTTGCATAATTTTGCCCCTGATGACAAAATCAAATATCTAAACGACATGACTACAGAACGGGACATACGGAACCAGATTGCTTTTGCAAAGGATAAGGGATTCGAGGAAGGGATAGAAGAAGGCAGAATAAAGAAACAACTTGACATAGCTGGAGCAATGTTGAAAGACGAGATAGACATAAAGTTTATCTCCAAATACACCGGATTGTCAGAAGAGCAGATTGTAGCGTTGAAGTAGCTCTCAGACAAATCGCGATACAACGACAGCAGCCACCACGGGAGTACCGGGTGGCTGCTGATATTTGCTAATTAGGCAATATTATTAGAATGACTTCTGAGGGAAATACGATGTTGGATGAGTTTCGTTCTCGGCTGCTGTCTGAAGAGACTGAGGCACATTAGCAAAGAAATCAAAACCTGTGAGCGATTGTATATAATCAATTGTGACTTCCTGACGGGCAGCACCACTCTCATGTTTAAGTAAGTATGCTGCTCCATTGGCCGACTGAGCAACGCCCGAAGCGGAGAAACTTACCCTCATAATGCACTTGTAATAGTGCGTAGGAACCGCACAGGCTCTCCCCTTTTTATCGGTGGTTGTGCCATATCCACTTCCAAAGATTGGCCCAGTCACTACATACAATGTATCTCTACCGGATGTTGCATTGCCAATCTTCTGGATATCACCCTCAAGCGTTCCCCAAACTCCTCCGTTGAAACCGCCAAGCTGCGGGGTCATGTTGGAAAAATAGGTGGTCTGCTTAACCTGGTTCGTGGTAGTCTCCCTATCGTGCGCTGCAACTTGATGGCCTCGGTCATATGTGCTGCTTTCGGCATACCCCGAGTACAACTCGGGTTGCCATAAGCTGTTAATAGCAGGATCATATTCCCAATCATCCGTACGCTCAACAAGCCATGGATAGCTTCCGGTGTTCATAGCAAACGCAACCCATAGGGCCGCACGCTTATTGCCATCATAAAGCATAGAGTAGTTGCGTTTTGTCCCATTGTAGGCAAACGTGTGTGTAACTACCCTCTGCATGGAATTCGACGTACCGTATGCGTGATACTTCGTATCCCCGTAAGTTTCGGTATCAGAAGAATAACTGTTTACGGAAACGGATGGAATCTCGTAACAATCAAGATATGCGCGGTTGACCGCAGTGCTGGCAGATGCCGTCTTGAACGAACACACAGCACCCTTGACGTCAGAACCGTCGGCGAGAGTCATAACAGCCTGATAGTAATACGTTGTATTCTCTGACAAGCCAGAAAGTGTCGCACTGAACGATCCAGACGCAGTAGTAAGCAGCGTATTGTTATCGTATATCTCAGATGTCAAAGAACTAGGGTCCGTTCCGTAGCGGAAAAACGCCGCCGTCGGATCCGGATTTGTTGGAATGTTATCGAATGAGGCGGAGAGGGTTGCCCCTCTCGCGCCTACATTCGTAGCATTACCAGTTGTTACTGTGGCTGTTTGGCCCCCGGCGCCGCCGCCGGATCCGCTTCAGTTAGTTGAATAAACGACCTTCGAAAGTGTCAGCAGACCATTTGAGGAACCAGAAGCACAGTCAAATTCCAACTTATAGAACTTGTTGGCCGCTGGACTTGCAATGGTTACGGACTGGTTTCCAGTGGCTTTTGTAAATGTTCCTGCCGAAGTCCAACCTGAAGTCTTGGAACTGCTAACATACAGTGTTATAGAATTAATACTAATTGCAGTCAAGGCGTCAATAGTTATAGTCACTGTCTTTATTGCCTCAGTGATAGCAGCATCAGTAATAATAGTCGCAACGGATGCATAATTCTTCCTTCCGCACTTAACATAACTCCAATTATTATTATTATTGTTGAAGTTTTCCATATTGACCTTGAAGCCATCCTTGGTTGCATCCCAGGTTGCGGTGTAACTACTTACAGAGGATCCATTGTACGAAGATCCCCATTCAATAGTATACTCGGTAGGAGCGCCTGCATTGGGATCGGTAAGAGTAGCAGAAGTATTAATTGTTGCAGCTACTGCATCAGAAGCCGTTGCCTCAACAGACACGTTGTAAGTGCCATAATCTGTCATGGTGAAGGTATGACTGCCGGCGGCACTGGCATTGTAAGACTGAGTACCACAGTTGATGACATAGCTGACAGCACTTTCCGTGCCGGTTGCAGCCGTCCATGCTACGGTAATCTGCTTGGCAGAAGCATCGGTAGTGACAGTAGGAGCAGCAAGAGTCAGGCCCTTGGTCTTGCCATTCAGAGATACGAGGTATCCGCTGCTGGTTTCAGGAGTATTATTATTGTTGCCAGTATAAACCGTCAGAGTTCCATAGATAATAACCTCATCCTGGACTTCAATCTGAGCATTACCCTCGACCCAGTTCAAATCGCCAAAATACTTAATCTTGTAGCCTTCGAACACGGTCTGATCCTCGCCATCCTCATCAATCCAGAAGTTTGCAGTGCCATAGCTTGCACTGTACTGGTTCTGAATCTTGGTAACAATACCGGAGATGTAGTATGAACCAGTGTCTCCGTTGAGTGCAAGTGCACGAGCTTCAGAAGCGGTGTAAGGATGCTCAAGAGAACCGTCATTGCCAGCAGGTGCGGCATTAACGGTGATATTCTGAGTTGCGGTCTTGCCCTGATATGTGATGGTTACCTGAGTATCAGTAGTGGCAAGGGCGCCGTCAGGAGTAATCGTGTAACCGGTCACGGCCTCATCCTTGGTATTGGTGGCATCATCAGCATCCACAAAGTGACCGGTCACAACCATTCCTGCAGAATCGAAGCTCTCACCTGCAGTATAGACAGTCTTGGTAGGTGCTGTGGTAATCGCGATGCTCTCAAGACTCCAGTTAATAGCTGGGCCTGCGGGAGTCGCTGTGAAGCCCCACATGACGCAACGGCGACCACTAAAGACAACAGCCTTAGTAGGATCTGTTACATCGATAGTGTATTCTGTTCCTGTGTAAGTTTTTGAGAAACCTGCATTGATGGTTCCGGAGGGAGAACCTGCCTCAGGAGAGAGGGAAGTAGATCCATTGATTTTACCATTGGTAATGGTGAAGCTTCTTGTTCCAGATGCCCAACCAGCCAGAGTGAAGGTAATAGTTGAGTAGCCGGCAGGGAAAGTCAAAGAACCATCATTAGAGCTTGTTCCAAGCCTATATGCAAGAACACTGTTATTTGTACCCTGAACAGTATTGTCGCCTGTTTCTATATCGCTTGAAGTAAGGGTTACACTACCAGCGCCAACCACAGTATAAGTGGCAGTTGCGACTTCAGAATCAGCCATACCTTCCTTTACTGCGATAGCCTTGATAGTAGTGGTAGCAGTAATCTCAATGGGTGAACTGTAAGCTGCACTCGAAGAAGTGGGCTCTGTTCCGTCAACTGTGTAGTGGATTGTGGCACCACTGGTTGCGCAAGAGATGTTGACATTAGTCCCGGGATTAACTTCGCCGGCAGCAGGATCGAAGGTAGGAGCGGCAACCTGCTCTAGAACAGTGGCAGGAACGAGTACGAGTGAGTTGTAACCGGAACCAGTATAGAAAGCGAAATAAGCATTACTTGTATTCCTGGCAAGGATGCGTGTAGCATCTGCAGCCACATAAATCTTATATGTACCATCGCCGTTGTCATCAATACCCATCAGGCACTGAGTGGCATCGTAATCTGCCTCAGGTACAAGATCCGCATTGTTACCAGATGTCCAACCGATAAAGTTGCTACCATTCTTGATAGTATAACCATTGCCAGTTGCGGCGATTGCCCAAACGAGAGAAGCGTCACCAAAATAGCCTTCGGTGCTTCCACTGTAATCAGCAGAAGCAATACGGGAACCGGAAACTTCACCCTTAAGAGCATAATAAGTACTATTATTCTTGGCTAGAATAACATAGTTGCCTTCAATCGTTGCAACAGTCCCCGGAGTAATACCGGACATATTAGCACCAAGCGTATTCAAGTAGCCTTCCTGGAACTTGATTGTCTTGCCTTCGGGAACGGTGATTTCCTTGGTGTAGCTCTTACTGTCGGTAGTGTATGCAACGATGGTGAGCTTTTCGCCTGCAGCAATCTCAACATTCCAAGAAGTGAACCAGACATCAACATTGGAGCCGGAAAGAGGCGTGGCGTACAGAACTTCTATAGTTGCATCGGTACCATAAACTTCAAGGCTTTCACCGGTGGTTAGGTTGAAATGACGGCCGCCAGCAAGTATCTTACCTTCAGCGGTAATCTTAACCTTATTGATGGATATTCCAGAAGGAACGTTCTTGAGGGTAATCTTGTTCAATGCAGTAGCACGACGATATGAAGCCACCCATTCAGTTTGAATAGTGTTAAATGTTTCCGGCTTTGTCACCATGATGTATGCAGCAGGATCGTACGAAGTAGCTGTAGCATTCTGGATAGCTGGAAGATTGACCTTGTAGTTAGCAGCGTTGGTATTGGAGCTGGTAGCTGCAGCGGATGCAGGGTAGAGGCCTTGATATACATACTCACTTGCGTCTCCGGGAGTTACATTGAACTCGAACATTGCCTCGGGATCGCCGTCGAAAGCATCTGCAGAAGCGTCGGTGCTGTTTACAAATGTAGTGGTCTCACCTGCGGTAAGAGCGAGCTTCATATATTCGCCGGTTCCCCAGATGATGGTGTTGGAGTTGTCGATGTAGGTTTTGGTTTCTTGGTCACCGGCTTTGAGGTTGTCGGCCTGGGCGTGGACGCGGATGGTTACCTCGCCTGCAGGGTTGTTACCGAACTGCTCTTCTTTAGGCTGGCAGGAAACGAGTGCAATGGCTGCTGCAGCCACGGGCACGAAAAGTTTAAACATGTTTTTCATGACCTCTGCTGTTAAAAATCACCATTGTCATTAGTATCACCGCTACCATATTGACCGCCACCACCTTGATTGTAGCCACCAGGGCTCTGGCAAAGCATTCCTCCGAATTTTACCACGAGGATCTTAGTTGTAGGTGAGCTGTAGAGCTCTTTGATTTTGTTCATAATTGTATTGTTTTGATTATTAATATTTTCCGTTCGTTTTGGCGTTTGCGGGGACCGAGTGGTTCGGGGCCGCTTTATACCATGTAAATATAATAGCCTGCAAAATTAGGTATTATTTGGGTGTTTTGCAAGTTTTTTGCGTGGCCTTAGCGCACAAAAAACAGGTTTCTGTGGCAATTCGGGCTGTTAAAAGCCGAAAAAAGCACAGAAACCTGAATAATGTGTCAATTTTGCTCCGGAAGAGCGGAAAACCGCACAAAAGCCGGAGATTTGTGGCAAAAGCTGCTCCGGACAAGCAAAAAGCGCACAAAAGCCGGAGATTTGTGTCAATCGGCCGGAAAGATTCCGCAGGGCAGGCCCCGGGCTAGGGGCACCGGCCCCATAAGGGCGTTACTTTTGCGTAATCACTATCCCGTTGGGGCAGGCGTCCACAATGATGGTTGATTCTTTGTGGATGCGGCCTTCGAGGATCTCGCGGGCGAGGCGGTTGACCAACTCGCGTTGAATGAGCCTCTTGACGGGACGTGCGCCGAACGAAGGATCATAGCCGTTGCGGACCACATAGTCTTCAAACGCAGGGCTGTACTCCAGCCGCACGTTGTCGTCTTCCAACTTCTTCTGCAGCAGGCTCATCTGTATCCGAACTATCTGCCTGATATCCTCTGGAGTCAGAGGGTCGAACTTCACGATCTCGTCGATACGGTTGATGAACTCGGGCCTCATACGGAGCCGCAGTTCTTCTTCTTTGAGGTTCGACGTCATTATGAGGATCGTGTTCTTGAAATCGACCGTGCGGCCCTTATTGTCGGTCAGACGGCCGTCGTCGAGCACCTGCAGGAGGATGTTGAACACATCGGTGTGAGCCTTCTCGATCTCGTCCAGAAGCACCACAGAATATGGCTTTCGCCGCACCGCCTCGGTGAGCTGTCCGCCCTCGTCGTAACCCACATATCCCGGGGGCGCACCCACCAGACGCGACACTGTGTGCGCCTCCTGGTACTCGCTCATATCGATACGCGTCATCATGTTCTCGTCGTTAAAGAGGAACTCCGCCAGAGCCTTCGCGAGCTCGGTTTTGCCCACGCCGGTGGTGCCCAGGAAGAGGAAGCTTCCGATGGGACGGTGCTCATTGCTCAGGCCCGCACGCGAACGCCTCACGGCATCGGACACGGCGCCTATGGCCTTGTCCTGGCCGACGACTCGCTTGTGCAGCTGCTCCTCCATACGCAGGAGCTTCTCCTTCTCGCTCTCGAGCATACGGTTGACGGGGATGCCGGTCCAGCGCGCCACCACCTCGGCGATGTCGTTGGGTGTGACGGACTCGGTGATGATGGGGTCTTTGATGGCTGCCTGCTTGGCGCTCAACTCCGATATCCTTTGCTGGGCGGCGGCGAGTTTGCCGTAGCGGATTTCCGCCACGCGGCCGTAGTCGCCGGAGCGTTCGGCAATGGCTGCATCGCGCTTATAATCTTCGATTAGCGAGCGCAGGTTGTTAAGCTCCGTCACTATGCCTTTCTCCTCGTTCCAGCGCTTCTCGAGCGCCGCTTTCTTCTCTTTGGCTTCGGCGAGTTCGGAGTCGATCTTCTCGCTCTTGAGCGAGGTGCCTTCGCGCTTGATTGCCTCCTTCTCGATCTCCAGCTGACGTATGCGGGAGTTCAGGTCGTCGATGGGTTCGGGCACCGAATTCATCTCCAGACGCAACTTGCTGGCCGCTTCGTCCACCAAGTCGATGGCCTTGTCGGGGAGGAAACGGTTGTTGATGTAACGATGGCTGAGGTTCACCGCAGCTATGAGGGCATCGTCTTCGATGCTCACGCGGTGGTGCGTCTCGTACTTCTCTTTGAGGCCACGGAGAATGGCGATGCTCTCGGCGGGCGAAGGCTCGTCCACCATTACCTTCTGGAAACGGCGCTCAAGGGCCTTGTCTTGCTCGAAGTACTTCTGATACTCGTCGAGGGTTGTGGAGCCGATGGTGCGGAGCTCACCCCTTGCCAGGGCGGGTTTAAGGATGTTGGAGGCGTCCATAGCGCCGCTCGTACGGCCCGCGCCCACGAGGGTGTGGATCTCATCGATGAAAAGGATGATTTCGCCGTCCGATTCGACGACTTCTTTGACGACTCCTTTAAGGCGCTCCTCAAATTCGCCCTGGTATTTTGCACCGGCTATCAAGGCGCCCATATCGAGCGAGAAGACCTTGCGGTCCTTCAGGTTCTCGGGCACCTGGCCGTTGACTATTTTCATTGCTATACCCTCGGATATGGCGGTTTTGCCCACGCCGGGCTCGCCAACGAGGATAGGGTTGTTCTTGGTCCTTCGAGACAGAATCTGGAGGACCCGTCGTATCTCGTCGTCCCGGCCTATCACCGGGTCGAGTTTTCCTGCTGCCGCGGCCTGGTTAAGGTCGATGGCGTACTTGCTTAAGAATTCGTATTTGTTTTCCATAATCAATCAGTTGGGCCCCACAGGAGGGACCCGTTTTGCTATAGGTCAAATTATATTCCACTGACAATTTGTCAGCCCCGGCCCGGGCGCACAAAAAAGTGTTTTTTGTGTCAAAAGCAGCGTTCTACGGGCCAAAAGCGCACAAATACCGGGTTTTTGTGTCAAAACAGCTGGTTCAAAGTCACTTTTGCCACAAATCAGCTGTTTTTGTGCGCTTGGTGCCCTGCTGCCGGCCCCTCCCTACCCGGCCGGCAGCAAGGCACAAAAAAATCCTGCGGGCCGGAGCCTGCAGGATTAAACGATTTCCAAACGGGGCCGAGATTACTCGGTGGCGGGAGCCTCGGTGCTGGGCTCAGTCTGATCGACGGGAGCTGCAGGGAATGAAGGCTGCTCGGTAGTGGTGTTCTCGATCTTGTCGGTAACGTCAATGCCGGTGCCGTTGGTACCGGTGGTGAAAGAAGCCACTATGGAAACTACAATTATGAAGGCCACGAGGCCCCAGGTAATCTTCTCGAGGATATCAGCGGTCTGGCGGACACCGAAAGTCTGGTTGCCGGCCACAAAGTTGCTGGCCAGGCCACCGCCCTTGCCATTCTGCAGCAACACCACAAGAATCAGCAAGATAGATGCAACAACCACGAGAATGGTCAATGTTGTGAATAATGCGTTCATATCTCAGTTTTTGTCTAATTTTTCAATAAGGGCTGCAAAGTAAACACTTTTTTCCGGATATCGCAAACTTAGTTTGGAATAAATTTGCTTTGCCTCATTAATATAGCCCTGCTCAGCGTATATTCCGGCAAGCGTTTCGGTGCACAGATCAAAGCCCTCTTCGGGCTCCTCGAACACCAGTCCTTCCTTGTCGGCCGAAGCAAAAGACGAGAACATCGAATCTTCGCTCCGGCGCACCTCGCGGTACTGCGAGGCCGAGAAATAATCCCCTCCCACCACAAAGATGCGGGGCGGAGCTTCGGAGGAAGCCTCAACGGGAGCCTCCGCAGGGGCGTCCCCGCTCTTGCCGCCGCCCAGCACACGCTCGAGAAGTGTGCTGACTTCACTGTCGGAATAGTCGGAGCCGGCCGAATTGACAAGTTTGTAAAGCAAACTGCGCGACTCCACATAAAGGGCCGCCTGGCTCACCAGCTCGGGGCTCAGCGGGCCCGACTCGGCAAGCCTGCGGCACAGCTCCATACGGGCGCCGCCGTACCAGGGATAGATGCTCACCACCCCCAGCAACTCGTCCATATTCAGGCGCTTGATGTCTATGGCCCCTTTTACCATTGTGCTACCGCAGCGTTGAAAATATCTTCAACCAACTTTTCTATTATTTCGGCGCAGAGCGAGCTCTCCACCGCGTCGAGCGTACTTGTGGAGTCGTACTCGGAGTATGCCGTAAAGCTCTTGTCAAAATCTTCTTCCGGGTGCTTCTTGTCGGTAAACTGCACCTTGACCGTGATGGTCAGCTTGTTTCGGGCGGCAACTTCGTCGGCGGTAACGGCGGCCGGCGTAACATCGTAACCGGTAATCTGGCCGCTGAGCTCCATATCACCGTCGAGCTCCACCTGCTCAAGGCGCGTCATGCGGCGGAACTGGTTGCGTATGGCCTCCGTAAGGTCGTTGCTCAACGACGGATTGACCTTCAGCGCCCTGTACTCGAAGAAGTTGATGGTAATGGTGTTGACGTCCGGCTGGATGGAGGTCCCGGAGAACGAATAAATGCCGCAGGAACTGAGAGTCAGAAAGGCGGCAAGCAGTAGAATGAGCCGTTTCATTTCTTTTTCTTTTCTGCCAGTTTGCGATAAATGGTACGCTCCGAGATGCCCAGCTCGCGGGCGGCCTCCTTGACCTTGCCGCCGTGCCTCATAAGAGCACGTTCGATGAGCTCCTCGCCCATCTGGCGCATATTCATATCAGCCTGCGGAGACTCCTCCACGGAGGCAATCTGCTCCTCGGGCTCGTCGGCCACGGGAGGCATAACCACGCCCTGCGAGGGCGGTGGCACCGCGGCGGCGGAATGTACCAGGTTCTTAAGCGTATCGACCTCCTGCTTGAGGTCAAGTATCGCCTTGATTATCATCTTCTTGTCCTCATCGGCAAAGGGGCTTCCGGAGGCACCTGCGGCGGGTGTGGCGGGCAGCAGCGAATCCTGCTCGTCGGGCAGGTAACGGCTGAGCACCTCGGGGCCGATCTCCACCTTGTCGGAGCCGCCCCTCGACGGGTGGCTCTCAATGGCGCTGATGGTCTCGGCCACGTTCTTGAGCTGGCGTACGTTGCCGGGCCAGCGGTACGACGAGAGGCGCGAGATGGCGTTAAGGTCGAGGGTGACGCGGCTGCAGCCGTACTTTTGTGCAAAGTCGGCGGCGAACTTGCGGAACAGCAGGTAGATATCGCTCTTGCGCTCGCGCAGGGGCGGCATCACTATCTGGATGGAGTTGATTCGGTAGTAGAGGTCCTGGCGGAACTTGCCGGCCGCTACGGCGTACGAAAGGTTGACATTGGTGGCGCAGATGACGCGCACGTCGGTCTTTTCGACTTTGGACGAGCCCACCTTCATATATTCGCCGTTCTGCAGCACGCGGAGCAGCATGGCCTGCGTCTCCTTGGGCAGTTCGCCTATCTCGTCGAGGAAAATCGTGCCGCCGTTGGCCTCTTCAAAATAGCCCTTGCGCTCGCCCACGGCGCCGGTGAATGCTCCCTTCTCGTGGCCGAACAGCTCGGCGTTGATGGTGCCCTCGGGAATGGCTCCGCAGTTGACAGCGAGGTAGCGTCCCGTGCGCCTGCGGCTGTGCTGGTGTATTATTTGCGGTATATTCTCTTTGCCCGTACCGCTCTCACCCTCAATGAGAACCGTCAGATCCGTGGGAGCTATGGCCACGGCGGTTTCGAGAGCCCGGTTAAGAGCGGGGTCGTTGCCAATGATGTCGTATCTGTTTTTTAATGTTTGAAGCTCTTGTGCGTCCATATCCGTGCAAAGTTATGAAAAAATCTTATCTTTGCATTTCTGCAATGCAACATTTAATAATAAATATGAAAAGGATTCTTACATACGCAGCGCTTGCAGCGCTCGCACTTATCAGCTCGTCCTGCGCCAAATCGAGGCTCGAGCAAATGCAACTCGCCAAAGACGTTGACATCAAGTGCACCCCGGAAGTGCTTGAAATAGTGAGCGGAAAGATCCCCGCCACCGTGAGCGTCACCTGCCCCAAGGGCTATTTCCACCCCAAGGCCACCATGGACGTTACCCCCGTGCTGGTGTATGAGGGCGGCGAGATAGAAGGAAGGCTCCTCCAGTACCAGGGCGACAAGGTCAAAGACAACTACAAGACCGTTTCGTCACAGGGCGCCACCATCACCGAGAAGCTCTCTTTCCCTTACAAGCCCGGGTGCGAAAAAGCCCGCCTGGAGCTGCGCAGCGTCATCCATTACAAAGACAAAGACTATCCCGTCGATGCCATCAAGGTTGCCGACGGCTGCCTTGCCACCTATATGCTGGCCGACCTCGACGGCGTCTATGAGTTCAAACCCGACGGCTACCAGCCCATCCTCTACCGCACCACCGAGGGAAGGATTCTTTACGATGTGAACTCCGACCGCGTGAACCAGGAGCAGTTCGAGACCAACTCGATGGTCAACTACAAGAACTCGCTTGACTACCTCAAAGAGGATGAGCGCACCACCATAAAAGGCACTCAGATAGTAGCTTACGCATCTCCCGAGGGTGGCAAGGACTACAATGCCAAGCTCTCCGACAAGCGCGCCGACACCGCCCAGAAGGCTCTCGACAAAGTGGCCGGCGACGTGGAGTTCACCGGCACCGAGGTGAAGAGCGTGGGCCAGGACTGGGAAGGCTTCCAGGAGGCGGTGTCCAAGTCGAACATAGAGGACAAGGACCTCATCCTTCGCGTCCTTTCGATGTACAGCGACCCCGCCGTGCGCGAGAGCGAGATCCGCAACCTCTCGCAGATCTACTCCGAGATCAACAAGAAGGTGTTCCCCGCACTTCGCAGGGCCCGCCTCGTGACCAATCTTGAGTGGCGCAACTACGACGACGAGGAGCTTATCAAGCTCGCCGACCAGAAGGGTATCGAGCGCTTTGACGAGCCCTCCATCCTCAGGCTCGCCTCCCTTGCCGAGACCACTTCCGACAAGGAGACCCTCTACAAATACGCCATCAGCAAGTTCAACTCCGACACTGCCCGCTACAATCTGGCAATGCTTTACCTCAACGAGGGCCGCACCTCGCTGGGCGGAGCTTACCTGAGCAAGATCAAGGAGCCCGACGAGCAGGTGCTCGACGCCACCGGCGTGGTAGCAATGCGTAACGACGACTACGAGCTCGCAGCCGACTGCTTCGAGAAGGCCGGAAGCATCTCCAAGGAGAACGAGACCATAATGGCCATACGCAAGGGCGATTATGCCGCCGCAGCTGCCGCAGCAAAGGGCCTCAAGGGCGACAACGCCGCCATCGCCATGCTGCTTAACGGCGATGTGGACGGAGCCGCAGCAGCCCTCGAGGGAGACGGCGCCCGCACCGAGTATCTGCGCGCTATCGTGGCCGCCCGCAAGGGCAATACGGCCGAGGCACGCAAGCATCTGGACGCAGCAAAAGAGGCCGACAAAGCCTTCGCCGAAAGGGCCGCGTCAGATATTGAGTTCGCCACGCTTGCGAATTAACGAATTTTTTGTATCTTTGCAGCCCCTTTTTAATAGGGGAACTGTATATTTTATTTATTAACAAACACTTATGCCAACAATTCAACAATTGGTCCGCAAAGGACGCGAGATGACTGAAGTAAAGAGCAAGTCTCGCGCGTTGGATGCTTGCCCTCAGAAGCGTGGCGTATGCCTTAGGGTTTACACAACCACCCCTAAGAAACCTAACTCAGCAATGCGTAAGGTTGCCCGTGTACGTCTTACCAACACTAAAGAGGTCAATGCCTACATCCCCGGCGAGGGTCACAACCTCCAGGAGCACTCCATCGTGCTCGTACGTGGCGGTCGTGTAAAAGACCTTCCGGGTGTACGTTACCACATCCTTCGTGGCGCATTGGATACCGCTGGCGTAGAGGGAAGGACCCAGTCCCGTTCCCTTTATGGCGCCAAGAGGCCCAAGAAGTAGCCCGGGGTGTTTTAATCTTTAATTTTTCACAACAATGAGAAAGTCAAAGCCTAAGAAGAGGATTCTACTTCCTGATCCTAAGTTCCACGACACGATGGTTACACGTTTCGTGAACAACCTTATGTTGCAGGGGAAGAAGAGTATCGCGTATTCTATTTTTTACGATGCCATTGATTTGGTAGGCGAGAAGATGAAAGATTCTGACAAGGCTCCTCTCGATA